>TARA_R100001480_G_scaffold28042_2_pt1 | contig 12732 bp, 18 predicted proteins | sample TARA_R100001480 | Tara Oceans TARA_R100001480 (sample SAMEA2622212) | marine metagenome | biome: marine biome (ENVO:00000447); feature: mesopelagic zone (ENVO:00000213) & marine oxygen minimum zone (ENVO:01000065); material: "saline water (ENVO:00002010), including plankton... | reverse complement strand
TCATAATGTAATTTTGTTAAAGGCCAACAGTGCCTCCGTATTGCTTAATCTGTGTGTTCGGGTTCTTACCAAGTCCTCGGTAAGAAGCCATCGGTGAAGTGCTTGGGGTTGTTGAGTCGCCTACAGCTCCGGTGTTCCGTTTAGGAAGAGCCTGTTGCATTGCTTTCTTTTTTTCAGCTTCGCGTTTTTTTCTTTGACGCTCTTCCTCTTCCTCGTCTTTTTTCCTCTGCTCTGCTTCTGGGTCTTTAGGCAATGCAGCTACGTTTGTTTTTGTAGAAGTAGCGGTGGTATCAAAACCTGAAAGAAAATTTAGAAACGGATTACCCGTGTCGATGTTGCCAAAATCTTCAAAAAGAGCCATCTCAATGATTGCTAAAATGCTTTAGCATATTATGATTTAAGGCTTTTCGTGTCAATCAAGCAAAACAGCACCAGAGTTCTGCAAAGCTTTGCCCAGATCCTTAATTGTCTGAGGTCGTTTATTATAATTCTTTGCACCCTCTTTAGGTGGGTCAACTGCTACCAGACCCAAACGCTGTCTAGCACAATCCAAGGCTAGAAACGCTGCGTCCGCAAGGTCTGGACTGCTGCCGAATCTAGCTTTGAACTCAGGCTTGGACTCGATTTTGACCCGCAACGTCCCGCTTTTTACCATGTCGTAGTTTCGGCTGGTCATTTCACTGGCCAGATTTGCAGTGATTCCAAACACCTGCTGGGTCCGCATCAATTCTTTTCCAACGAACCACAGCTCAGAGACTCGGTTCATATACAATTCCTCTCCAACTAACTGACTACTAGCACTTACCCTCTTGTCACTAGCCTTTCCCCCGAATCCGACACGCATGAATTTATTCGACCACTCACCAGCAAGAACATCACAAAATGGAGCACCCGCTCCTGTGGCATCAACCGCTACGTTCTCTGCCAGAATTTTGTTTTTCTCACAGTGATCCTTAATCTGCCGGACAATCTGATATGTGCGCGGAACTGCTTTATTTGTAGCGTCATCGTTAAGGTGGATAGCCTTGTCGAACTCTATTACGTAATGTCCGTTTTTATTATACCCGACAGTAGCAGTGTATAAGATGGTCCGGTCACCTCCGTTTGTAAATGCAGGGTCAAGACCCGCGACCTTGGTGGTTGCGCCTTCCCACTCTACACGGTTCATAGCCCCACTCATGGTCAGCTCGTTCTCGGTGTATATGCCAGTGGTTTCATCAGAGTCAAAGAACACGGCACGAACCATTCGCATGTATCCCCGTGACTCCTCTCCCAACAAAGCCCTGTCTTCATCAAGCTTTTGCTGTGTGGGTAGCCACGGATAAACAACTTCTCCTGCGAGGACGTTGGGGCTACGCTCCCCATCGAGCCTTAAATACTGACCGTCCCACTTAGTTTTCCATGTATCATCGACATTGGTGTCAACAGAGTCCCATCCATTCTTAGGTTCAGACCAAACCCCAAAAGCATCAAAGCGGCTGTTCGGGTTAGACATCCCGATCATTTGGAAGTGCGGGTTCTTAGAAAGGTTTGTCAGGCCAGCGTTTACAATACTTTCAGAAATCTCTGAAAGCTCATCGCCAATCAGGATAACTCGTTTTTGCTTAATACCGATAAGCTTATTGGTCGCCTCCCGTGTCCTTGCTTTCTCAGCAGCTACCAGCGAAAGCCCCGCTCTCTCAATGAGTGTTCCATTTTCATTAACGTAACTAGCGTTACCTATTGAGTCCCTTATCTTTATTGGTGCTCCTTCAATAACCGTAAGCAGCGTCATTACAGAACCCCATATCCGTTTCCTCGCTTCCCGCAAAGTGGTGGATGTCATCAGAACAAGAGTGTCCTGTGGTTGCGATAGCCAGTTGACAATACCCCACGCAGCCATCGTGTGACTTTTTCCTGACGAGGCCGACCCACCAATCGACAGGTATTTATTTTTTATCGCAGCCCGTATCATTTTTTCAGCCCACGGGTGCTTGACCATAAGCTTTTCTGGTAAGTCTGCGTTGTTCCAAAGCTCATCGCACACACGCCAGAAGTAAAACTCCTTTGCGCGTGGAGCATCGTGGTTTGCGAAACCATACAATAACCCTGTCAAGAGACTCGTTGGGGGTATTAACAAACCCCCAACATCCATCTTCTTGGTCTTTGGATCAATGCGTGGCTCCAGTATCGTCTTGAAGGACCGCTTCTTCTTCGCCATACTACTTAAGTAATTTAGTAAAAACTGTGTTGCCTGACAAACCCAAAGAGACCCTGCAAGAAAGAGCGTTAAAAATGTATAACGCTGACTGGAAGACCGTAGCCATTGCAAAAGAACTGGGTGTTCACTCAGGAACAGTCCGCAGGTGGTTTAAAAAACTAGGTCTCCCACCACGGAAGAATCAAAAAGACATGGCTTACGAAAAGCCGGTAGAAGTTAGTCCCGAAGCTAACATTGAGTTTGATGCCGATGAACTAGCTAAAGACTTAGAGGACAACTTAGATAAGCGGACAAGAGAAGCTATCCTAAGTGCCCAGCATGACGCTCGCCTCGAAGAGGATCAAACGATCTTGGATATTGCGGAGAATCAAGCGACACCGGCTGAACAGTATCAGCATTACATCGCGGCTCAAGGGATCAAACTCATGCGCGATAATATCAAAAACCTGCGTGGACCGAAGACGGTCAAAGATCTGGACCAACTGGATCAGATAATAAGGCGCAGTCTTGGCCTCGGTGCAAAATCAGGAGGCAACAGCAAAATGCAAATCGACATCTCAATCCTAAATAATTCTAAAGCAGATAAGGGTGGGGGAAGCGTGCAACCAATAATTGATATCGAACCTAATGATCAACAACTTTGATTCAGAGAGTTTTAATTACGACCCACTCGACGACCCCTATGCCACTCGGCAAGTAGGAGTAGAGCTAGATTTAAGTGGTGGCGATGAAACCGATGAATCAACGACAACACTGGTCTTATTTGCTGAACTAAAAGAGGCGCTCCTCGGAGTTGTCGAGCACCCACAAAACCCATCTATTGCGTGCTACTCGTCAAGTATGACGATTGCGTTGCTCAAGAAAAAACACGGACTCACAGAAGCACAAGCTGGCATGGCTTTGCAAGAGTTGATGCGGACAGATTTAGGTCCAGATACACCATGCTTTCTTGATACCAGTATCATCGATGAATGACCTATTCCAAAATAGAGTTGTCGAGCACAACCCAAAAGTTCTTGTGCGAAAAGATAGCAGCACCAAGAACGAATTTTCTTTTGTCGTTCAGGAAAGAGTAGGTCGCTTTTACCGTGTTGTCCCAAAGACAACGAGAGATGTTTTTTACCTGAAGTCCTTAAACAAAGGTTACGACTACTTCACCCCCGCATACGGTGACGGGATAATAATTTCAGCGCACGTTCTTTGATTGTAGGAATCGACAACGGTTTGAAAGGAGGTCTCTGTGCTATATCTGAGCCAGACGGAAAGATCATTGCCAAGTGTTCCATGCCTACGATGCACCGATCAAAGAAAACGGAGATTGATTCAGCAAAAATCAAAGCATGGCTGGCTTTGCTCAACTCAAGCTTCATCCTTGCTGTGGAAGAGCCACTCGGGTTTGCGAAAAGTTCTCAAGCAGTCCGGTCTATGGCGCTAAGTTTTGGCAAGCTTATGGGCATGGCCGAGTGCTGCGGATACAATGTAAACAGAGTATCCGTTCACAAGTGGCAGAAGCAAATGTTAGGGCATGTCGCTAAAGGCAAAAGTAAACAAGCGGCTTTACATACGGCCCAAACGCTGGCTCCAGACGAGAATTGGTTACGTAATAAAAGGTGCAGAACTCCAGATGATGGAATGATTGATGCGTTCCTGATTGCTCGTTACTGTTTGACTAAGCGTGCAAAGAGTTTGTAAAATGGGAACATGCAACCCCAACATGCAGACCGAGATCATGCTGAGTTCTCCCCGTCAGCACTTAAGTATTTAGCGACCTGTAGTGGATATCACGGCAAGGATGGGACATCGTATGCCGCTGAAAAAGGGACTCGGATTCATGAGGCTTTAGAGGTTCGTGACCCGTCCGAACTGAGGGGCGCGGATGAAGTAGACATCTACCAGCAGATCGTAGATGAAGAAGACGAGTTTCTGAAAATCGCAAAGGGGCGCGACGAAGTTGCTGAAGATCACATGGAGATAGCGTTGGATATTCAACTCAACGATGGTGTTCTTACATGGGGGACTTGTGACCGCCTAACAATCTTTGATAACGGAACAGCAGTAATGGCTGACTACAAAACGGGAGTGTCAAAAATTGATTCGCCTGAATGTAACTGGCAAGCTTGGGCATACACAATCGGTGCGTTCCAACGATTCCCAGATCTTACGCAGATCACGTTTGTGTTCTACGTTCCGCAGAGATCGGTCACCCTTCATCACACCTTTAAACGGAAGGACACTCTTGCCTTGCAAGCAGCAATCACTGGAGTGATTAAGTCCGCACAAATCTCCCGACCAAAATGGAAGGATGGGACACCAGAAAGAAAAGCACTTAAGCCTACTGCCGTTTGTGGTTTTTGTCGCCACGAAGAAAAGTGCCCTGCGCTCGGTGGGTTAGCAAAGCAAGTTGCAGAACAGCTTGATGCAAACCTGCCACAATTCGATGTGGGAAAAGTCGATGACCCTGTAGAGCTTGAGAAGATGTTTGCAGTCAGTGCAGTGCTCTCAAAGTGGTCAGACATGATTCGCAAGAAAGCAATCGAAGTCGCAAAGGAAGGGGCTGAATACGATAAGTTCACCTTGCGTTCGATGGGTTCGTCACGAAAGGTAGCCGACAATCAAGGACTTATTGACTTGGCAAAACAGCACGGGATAACTGAGCAGGATCTTCTCGCAGAAGCGTCACTGAGCGTCACAAAGATTTCTAAGATCGTAGCTAAAAAACAAGGTAAGGGGAAAAATGTGGAAGAATTTCTTGACGCTTGCGAGGATCAAGACATTATCACCCGCACTCCAGAAAGGTGGACCCTTTCGGAGAAGTGAAAGTTACATAGTTACAAAATTACATAGATGAGCGAATCAGATATTATTGCAGCAGAAGAAGCACCGGCAGAAATCACCCCTCTTGTCGGCGGGTTTGAACCCACAGCACAAGACATTGATATCCCTAGACTGAATGTAGTCCAAGCGGTATCCCAGATCGAGGCACCTCACGGGAGCATCGTTCTCGACAAGAGACACGTATTAACTGAAGTAGAGCAGCCAATCACTGCGATACCAGTTGCAGAAGTAAAAGGTTTCCGTGAGGACAAACCTTATGGAGTCGGTGAGATGGCGCGTTCCGTCTACACAGAAGAAGACCTTGCGCTTTTGAAAGCGGATACCGAATATCCGCTGATTGAGTTTGCTAACGTCACCATCATGTTTCCCGAGCCGAAAGATGCAAAAGGGGGCGGTGCCTTCCCATTCAAGATTGGTAAAACAAAGTATGCGATTGGCACCATGAATGTGGCAAAGGTCGCTTACAAAAATACCTACAAGCGTCTCATTACCCACATGAGCACAAGGGTTGATGAGCCATACTACGGTGTTTACTGGGATCTTACCCCTTTGAAGATTGAAGGGAAGGTCACTTACTATGCGCCGAGTCTCACCGTGCAAGATACGGAAGACACCGTGCCAAAGGATGTAGTCAAGTTTATCGAACGATTTCGGAAGGGCTAAACACAACGATGGCTAAGAAGAAACGCAAGAAGGAGTTTGAGGCTGGTGGCGTGGTTGCTGAACCCGACCCGCGTGTTGAGCTAATTAAAGAAGAAATTCACAAATTAGCTTTAGCAATCAACGAGCTTGAGACACAGATCGAAACGGCAGAAACCGCAAAGATCAACCTTGTGGTGATGAAGGAGACGTTTGAGCTTGGACTCAAGCACACCCCCGAGCAGACTCAGTATAGCTTTGCTGAACCTGCTGTGGTGGATGAGACGGATCCTCTTAATCAACCGTTCGTTAAGTTCGAGGAGTGAAACTTTGGGTGTGCGGTGCTTTTTTGCTCAAAAAATTCCGCACACCCGCTACCTAACCCCACTCCTGATCCGTGATAGGCGGGAGTGGGGTTTTTTGTGCCTGTGGATATTTACGCATTAGACTTTGAGACATACTACGACAAGACCTGCTCGATAAAGAACCTTGGATCTTTAGGTTATTTTTCACACCCAGACTTTGAAGCCTACATGGTTTCAGTAGTCGGGACAGATGGGACAAAGTTCGTCGGGCATCCTGATTTCTTTCAATGGGATCTGCTTAACGGTAATATTGTCCTTTCACATAACGCATCTTTCGATGAGACCCTATATCTATATGGAGTTAAGCAAGAGTGGTGGCCGGAGGTCACGCCGCACGCATGGTATTGCACAGCGGATATGGCAGCGTATTGCAGGTTGCCTCGCTCACTTAAGGGGGCGTCAGAAGAATCGCTAGGCGAGCCGGTTGTCAAAACCACCCGTGACCGCATGTCCGGTAAGCGGTGGGAAAAGATGAAGCCTGAACTTCAAAAGGAAGTTCTGGAATATGCCCTCAAGGATTCGGAACTTTGTCTGAAGCTCTGGCTCAAACACAGTAGGCAGTGGCCAGAAATAGAACGGGAGATCAGCAAGCTAAACAGGGAGATCGTTCAAACAGGAGTGCCTATCGATATTGGACTGGTGAAGGTGCAGTTGGAGGTCATCCAAGAGGAGTTGTTTCGAGTCGAGAAATCAATCCCTTGGAATGGGGACAGGCCGCTTTTGAGTCGGGCAGCATTCAACGACGCATGTAGGGAAGTTGGGCTGGAGCCGCCAGCTAGTCTGGCTGCAACAAACGAAGAGTCTCAAAAGTGGATTGATGAGAATTCTAAAGAGTATCCGTGGGTATCCGCAGTGAAAAACTGGCGGCGCATCAATGCCCTTAAAAAGAAAATACAATCTTTTGATTACGCAACGATGCCCGATAAGAGATTCTACGGAGGCATCATGTATTTCGGAGCGCATACTGGACGCTTCAGTGGATCGGGTGGGAACTTAAACCTCCAGAATCTCCCCCGTAGTGAGATGTTTGGTGTGAACTTGCGGCATTTAATCGCAGCGCCAGAAGGGGAAAAGTTAGTTGTAGTAGACCTTAGCCAGATTGAAGTTCGCACCTTGTGCTGGCTGGCGGAGGATCTTGTAATGCTAGAGGAGATTGCCAACGTGGATGACATCTACGAAGCATTCGCAATTCGCTTCAATGTATGGGACCACGACCGTGGGGTGTTAAAAGAAAAAGACCCTGCTCTCAGGCACAAGGTGAAACAGATGGTTCTTGGGTGTGGTTACGGCGCTGGGAAAAAACGCTTCAAAGAAATGAGCGGGATGACGGCAAAAGAAGCAGATGTATCCGTGGATGTTTATCGGGAAACTATGCCCTGTATTACTAAGTTGTGGGCTAAATATAGCTCGAACATTGCAACAGCATGTTCAATGAAAGAATCATTCACAGTGGATCTTCCCAGTGGACGGACACTGGACTACGGGCACATCAAAGCGCAAGAAGCAAGCATGGTGGCCATGATGCCAAGAAATGGGAAAAAGATCCCCATCAAACTGTGGGGAGGACTGGTCGCGGAAAATGCTTCACAAGCCTTAGCGAGAGATATATTTAGTGACATGATGCTGCGTGTTGCCGCAGCGGGGCATAGAATAGTATTCCATGTCCATGATGAGTTGGTTGTTCAAGCTAACGAAAATGATGCTGAAGAAGTTTACAAAGATATTGTCCAGATGATGAGCAAACCACCTGAGTGGATCGATCTTCCTCTGGACGCAGAAGGATCAATAATACAAAGATATGAAAAATGATTAGTTACAGATACATAAAGAACTTAAGAGACAATGCAGCACACAAGACCCATGACGTATCTGTAATACAAAAAGTAAAACCCAAGTTTGCGAACAAAGCAGACTTCAGGACATGGTGCGCTGCCAAGACAACCGATCATGTTTTCTACAGCCTTGTTGAAGGTGATGCGCCAGCAGAAAGAATATCAGGTCACAACCCACCTAACATTATCCACGGTGTGGTGGCTGACTATGATGCACCTGTTAAGTGGGCAAACGTGGATGCGGATATCGCAATGTCTTGCGGGGCGCTCCTTCCAACTTGGCGGTCTAAAACACAATCAGGATACATTCGCCTAGTCTGGGAATTTGAAGAAGGGATGCCTATATCCCCGCAGTTGTTTGATGCCTTCATGGGTAACATGAAGCAAACACTAAAACTTTCAAAGGTCTTAGCTGGGTTTGACAGTAGTTCTTTAAAGGCAGCTCAGTATTTTGAGCTTGGTGAGGACTGGGTGAAGATGTCTACACCGTTGGATTCCTCTGTCGTTCAAACAGCCCTATTGAAAGCGGCGTCGAGCAAGGCACCACAAACCACAGACACATCCATCCCGATTGAGGTTATAGCGGCTGAAGTCGAAAACAGGTTTCCGAATAGGTGGATGGGAGAATTTGAGGTTGGCCTGAGAGGACCGTTGTTCTGGATTGACGACGGCATCGACAGGGAAGGTTGTCAGATATCTGAGGACGGTATGATCTGTTACTCAGACAGAGCAGGGAAAGGGTTCTTGAGCTGGAGAGAGATCTTCGGGCCAAGTTTTGTTGAGGACTATGAACAGCAGAAGATGGGTAACCTGCTTGATGAGTATTGGTTTAACGGGAAGACGTTCTTTAAACTGCTACAGAACACGGCAGTTCAAATTCCCCGCGAACAACTGATCCTTGAGCTGCGCCAGTTCGGATTCTCAACCAGACTTAAAAAAGGACAGACTCTTTCGGAGGTAGAGGCTGCTATGCTGGTGATTAGTAACCAGAACAGGATAACTGAGATAGCCCCAGTGATATTCTCAAATGACAGAATAGTTGAGTGCAACGGTAACAGGATTCTCAATACCTCGACTATCGAGCCTGTTGCACCTGCCGCAGATGGCGACCCAAAGAACTGGCCGTTCCTCCACCAATGGCTTCACCAGTTGTTTGAGAACTCTACACCACAACCAACCATTGACTATTTCTTTGCTTGGCTGAAGCGGTTCTACATAGCAGTAGTCGATAAGCACGCTTATCAAGGACAGGCATTGATCCTTGTCGGGCCAACGGGACGGGGCAAATCGCTTCTCTCCAACAGAGTGATATCTGGTTTGGTCGGTGGTTTCTCTGATGCTTCGGACTACCTGTCAGGGCACACTAAATTTAACAAAGACCTCGGGCGTGTGGCAGCGTGGGTCATTGATGACACGACAAGTGCCAGTTCATTTCAGGACCAAAGGAAGGCAACGGAGCTAATTAAGAGGGCCGTAGCTAACCCGAGAATCGAATACATGGCTAAATATGCGGACTCAATCTCAATTCCGTGGTCTGGGCGCGTTATCTTATCCCTAAACATGGACGCAAACAGCCTTTCGGTCATCCCCTCTCTGGATAGCAGTAACAGGGATAAGCTTATGGCAATACGAGTGAGGGACGGGGCGACCAGTGATTTCCCACCTAATGTCACTTTGGAAAAAACAATCCAAGAAGAACTGCCGTATCTGGGCAAGTGGCTGCTAGACTGGAACCCTCCGCAAGAAGTAGAAGATTTCGGGAGGTTCGGGGTCGTTAGTTTTATAGACGAATCTGTGGCGTCTGCGGCATACGACAACTCAAGCAGGTCGGCGGTCGCTGAACTGGTGGAGATATTCTCTAAAAGGTGTAGGGACATTGACCCACACAAAGTTACATGGGAGGGCACGCTTACAGAGTTTCAGGTAACCTTGCATGATATGAACAACGGTAGGAGCGTGGGCATGAGCAACAACCTTGAGTTTGTCAGAAGGGGAATGTCCACGTTAGAAGAAGCAGGAAAAGCGAACGTGCGGATACGGCCAGTAGCCTCGCAGGGAAAAGGTGGCGGCAAGGTGTGGAGTATCAACGTCGAGGAAAGATTTGACATTTCCAAATCTTCTCCTTAACTAGAGTCATGAGTGTTGAGCAAGACACTACTGAAACTCACTTGGAGGAAGAAGACATCGGCGTTGTAGAGTCCCGAATAATATTTGCTAAAGAAGATTATTCGATGCTCACAAAAAAAATTGAATACTACACCCAAGAACGGAGTAGACTCGAAGCCCTTCTACGTAAACTCAAAGCAGTTCGTGCTAGGCTGAAAAGCTGGCAGGTGGACGAAGATTGCTGATCTCTGTATGGTAACCATCTACTTTGTAGGTGAACCCATACTCATCAGGGTCTCCACAGAACTTGTAGTCTGCGTCCCGCAGTAGTGTTCTCGTCCCAATCCAACCTAGCATCCAGACTTTAGAGTAGTCTTTAAGGACGCGAACGAAATAATAATACCCAGCCTGTGGCTTCTTTAGCTTGGGGCAGTTTACACTAGCCGTGTAGTGAGGCATGGGCTTGCTAGTGCAAGTCTTCGACTTAACATCGATGGTCTTTTTGCCAATCACGTAGTCATGTGTGAAGGACTTGTCTCCTACGTAAACTGAATTTGTAAAAAGTAACTCAAAGGCAATCTCCCCAAGAAACCCTACCATCCTGCCTTGACCTCTAGTAAAAGAGTTACGCTGAATCCCAAGCTCTTGACTCCGTTCAAAAGCTAACTTTATGTCAGCCGACGTTGGTGTGAATGCAATATACTTGCTACTCCGCTCTCGTTTGAATTGTGCGGGTAGCTTTCTAGGCATTACCAAAGTTTTTTGCACGCCCAATACCTAGCTGAAAGCTTGTCTTTCGCTGTGGCGCAATTATGTCGAGCGCGGAAGTTAGCGCGACGTTTAGGATCTTTGTGCTTGGTAAAGTCTGAGTAATCCCTGTGCCCGTAAGAAACCTTTTTTACTTTGCCCCCTTGTTTTGCCAAGACAACAAACTTCTTCTTACTCCCTTGTGGAGCACGCTTGGGCTTATTGAAGCCCGGAAAAGTTTCCCCGTGATAACTAATTCTTCCCGAAGGTAGTCTTTTGAATCTTTTAGTAGCCACTTTCTTTCATTCTACTTTCAACACTCTCAGTAAAAGATTTTCTTTTAACCGCTTTTTTCTTAGCCGCTTTTTTTGCCATTGGTTTCTTTTGAGCTTTCGCTTTTTTCTTAGCGGCTGAACTCAGCTCATCAAAGTGAAACAACTTTTGACTTCCTGCGTTGTGTGAAGATCCAGTATGGAGATCTCCATTTGGCATTTTATGAGTTCCCCCAGTGTGGATACTCCCGTCTTTTTTGTAATGTGGAACACCTTTCATCGTGTTTTTTTCTTGTTGGTTTTTTTTCTTCTACGGTTTGTAGCACTTAAAAAAGCTCGTTTTTCTGCTTCTGTGTATTTGGCTCGACCTTTGCCAGATCGCATTGCTTTACGTTTTCGGGAGGTGCCAGCCGCATACTCGGAGGCAGAAAGTTTTTTGATGGCTGCTTCTGGAAGATACCGCTCCCCAGTCTCGGAGGACTTTTTGCCACTCTTGGTGCGCCATTTCTGATCGCTCCAATCTTTTAGTGACTGCTGTGATTTTCTTAACCTAGCCATGACTAATTGCGATAACCGCCACCTTTCTTTTTATAAAGCTTTGCTAGAAGCTGACTTTTACGCGCCGACCATTTACCCGCAGGTGTCCCGTGTGTATTCCTGTTTTTGATAGAGTTAAACAGACGCTTACGCATATTAGGCTTGGTGTAATTACCTGCCTCATTCACACGCGACTTACTTTTTTTCTTAGCCATTCCTATTTAAATCTTTTGCAGAACCTTTCCCACGCTGGAAAAAACAGTTCCTCTATGCACACTACCAAACTTTCTTCTTCAAAGCTATCTAATCTATCAAGACCGCTGAATGCTAAACAAGCATGAAGCATCTCATGCCGAACTGTCGATTTTACTTCTGACGGTTTAAGATTCTTATCGATTACAATAGTTTTCCGCTCATGAGAATAGTATCCGTAATAACCTTTTGAGCGATTGTTCTCATCACTTAAGTCTTCTTTAACTATCTTAACGGGAACTCCCGCTATGTGGATACTTTTGGGGAGGCTCATCCTACGGCATATTTCTTTATCGCACGGGCATACACCCCCGCTAGTTTGCCACGGTTGTTGTTAATCATCCGCCACTCATCGGGATTGCTACCAAAAAAAGGCTCCCCAATAACAATAGGCGGACGAACACCACGCAACATACCAGATCCACGTTGTTTTTCAGCGCGAGGCTTGGCTCCCCTCGAAGGCAAATCAGGATAAGATTCCTCCATTTCATCTCTAAGAAGATAAGCTAACTTGGCTCCTTTCCTACTTGTGTGCCAATAAAGCCACTCATGACCAGAGGCTTTGGGACTAGCTGAATTAAAATGAAGCTCAACAGCGGCATCAATCCCGTCTTCATCTAGTTTATTAGCTAAATATTTAACTGCTGCTGTGTAGGTTTTAACAGGGACTTGATCGTAAATAACAAAATCTACTACCCCTCTTAAAGGGGTAGCAACCCTACGAACCAGATCACGGTTAAAATCCCATTCGGAAAGAATGTATTCGCCAGAACTATATGCGCCCTGATCACCAAGACGAGAGTGACCTACTATCAACCCTATCTTCATTTGTTAATAATACGATAAAGAGATGCTAGTCCTACAGCTATTCCCACAACTAATGACCCAACTCTCAACCAATACTCAAACTGTTCCTGCATACTTGTGACCAACCCTATGACGGGTGC
>TARA_R100001480_G_scaffold5175_3_pt1 | contig 12810 bp, 32 predicted proteins | sample TARA_R100001480 | Tara Oceans TARA_R100001480 (sample SAMEA2622212) | marine metagenome | biome: marine biome (ENVO:00000447); feature: mesopelagic zone (ENVO:00000213) & marine oxygen minimum zone (ENVO:01000065); material: "saline water (ENVO:00002010), including plankton... | reverse complement strand
GGTGATTGAATGATTGACACAGACAAATATACAGGACACATTGAAAACATTGGGCGTTGGCAAATGTTCGCAAATACTCTCCCCCGATGGGCGGAAGATGCAGACAGGAAACTTGTACAAGACGCACCACTTATCCTTGAAGATTACAAGCGGTTGCGTGAGGAAAAAGAGATGTTGCTTGAAGAAGTGAAGAATGATGATACAGGGATGATAAAGGCAATTGATGGTTTATTAAAAGCAGTAAAAGATAGGAATGAACAAGTCAAGCGGTTGCGTGAACTGATAAAAGAAATAGCGCAACATGACGCTAAAGAGTATTGGAGTTATGAACTATTACAAAAGGTGGAGATGATTTTATGGGAATGAACAAATCAATCAAAGTAAGTAATGGCTCACTTACTATGTGTGGCCTTAATGATTTCCGTGATACACTGAAAGCACATCATACAGTTGTATCGCTATGTCGCTATCCACCTAAGTTTATAGACTCGGACAAGCATGAGCGACACCACTATTACTTTAGGGCTAAAAATAGTTCACCGGAGATATGGGCGCATGCCGTAGACTTGGTAATTGATTTACTTGATGGGGGCAAAGATGTTCTCTTGCACTGCGTACATGGTAGGGATAGGACAGGTGGTGTAGCGTATGTTGTACTACATCTACTCGGTAATACGATAGGTGAAACTATCTCTAAGATGATGGTTGCGAGGCCGTCTATGGTGGAGGAATGGTCTACCATACTACATGAGAACAAAGACTTGTACGCTGACATAGCGAGAGAGGTATGTAATAATTTAATTCACGATGGAGAAATTAAAATTAACACTGAAAGAAATAATATATAAACTGTTGAAGATAAAGAGGTTGAGAAAGATGGCGACAAAAAGACAAAAGAAAGCGAGGCGAGGTAGATACTTGGCTAAGTTTAGAAAGAGCATAGCGAAAGCGATGAAGAAAAATAACATGATAGGTGAGGAAGAATGATAGATATAAGACTGAGATTAGATGGAGAAATAAACATGGAGATTGATGTAGAAGATATACTACACACGGATTTAATGAGTGTAGTTGAACAATACATTAGAGCGAACATAGAAGATATAATGCAATACATAACAGTGGAGGAATAAGAATGCACAATTTAGCACAGACAAAAGAAGGAGAATGGATGACGGCTTGGGCGGGGGCGACTCCGTGGCACAAGTTGGGTACACAGGCACAAGGATTGATGACAACAACCGAGGCGTTAGAGAAAGCGCACTTGGATTGGCGAGTTGTCAAAGAGCCGTTGTACTATGAGGACAATGATGAGATGGAGGTACTACCTGCTACCTACGGAGTATTCCGTACAGAAGGTGGAAAGAGAATACCATTGACTAAGAACGGTAAAGCAGTTGGTAAGGTATGGAAAGCACTACAGAATGTAGATGCGTTTGCATTCCTTGATGAACTATCGGGCGACCACAAGCCGAAGGTTGAGGTATGTGGTGCGCTAGGTGAAGGACAGACTGTATGGATATTAGCAAGACTACCTACGAGTATTGTCTTTGATGGTGTTGATACTATTCACAAGTATATACTTATCACTAATACACATGATGGTACAGGTTCAGTACGCATACTACCTACACCTATCCGTGTAGTTTGTTTCAATACTTTGTCAATGGCTCTTAGACAAGGGGCAGGTCAAGGTTATGCAATTAGACATACGGGTAAGATGCACGAAAGAATGAATGAGGCACTACAGGCTATGAAGAATGTAGAGGAAGACTTTAGCAGTTGGGCTAACGATGTAGAGAGAATGCTTGAAACTAAGATTACTCTTGATGATGCTCAAGAATACTTCATTGATGTTATGCAACTCAAGCGTGATGAAGACGGAGAACTTGCTACAAGAGGCAAGAACATTATTCACAATACCAACATACTTCTCATGTCGCCTACAAATAATGTAGGTCGTATGGGTGGTACAGTGTGGGCGGCGTACAATGCAATCACAGAAGCGATAGACCACAAACTAACCGAACTTAGAAACGGTGAGAAAAGCACTAAGCGTTTAGAGTCGGCTATGTTCGGCCCACTTGCACGAAGGAAAGTAATTGCATGGAACAAAGCGATGGAGATGATAGCGTGAACAGACCATACACTATAACGAAAAAGATGTGGAGTCAGTATCATAAGGTGCAGAAAAGCGGTAGCATGAATATGCTACTTCACCCTTTGGTTGAATACTTCATGGAAGATGGAGTATGGAGAAAGGCATTTGAACACTTTGAAGTGAATGAGAATCAAGAGGATTTGGTGATAACATGATAAGCGTATGGAACATAACCTTTGACATAGATGGTGAACTCTTTGTCTTAGATGAAGGAAAGATAGGAGGTACTACTGAATCATTGATTCGGATGATACTAACGAATCTAAACGAGGAAGACTTGAGGCCGATAGATAAGTTTGATATTAAAGCGATACTTGAGCATGAGGGTTTTAATTTGGTGAAGGAAGATGAAAAATAAATTAAGAGATAAAATAAAACAAGACATGTTAGACTTACAGAACAGGTTGGACAAACTAAACTTTTGGGAAGAGTCCGGTTACGCAGACCAACCGTGTATAGAACATAATTGGGTGCTTGGTATACACGCTACACCTACAGATTCAATGGATAAGTTAGAGTTGAGATACGGTTGTCCTAAATGTGGTATGACTATGATACGCTACTTTGATGTGACAAGTGAAACTCTACTTGACGAATGGGCGGAGTACCGTGAAGGAGTTGAAGAAGAATGACAGATTTAGATGAATGGAAAAGATATAACGGAAGGTTAGGCGCATTCTTAGGTGGCTACCATAGGCCATGCCCTACACCAAAATACAAACATTGTGAAGAAGACCCCGATACAGGTGTAGAATTACTGTTAAAAGACGGAAAAATAGTTCGGGGTTATCATGCTTGTGCTTGGTGTGATGCTGATTGTGGAGATGTAAATTATCACGATATAATGAGTGTGTTAAATTGTTGGGGTTATGAAGAACATCTTGAATTTATACGAGAACAACTCATTAACAAGTATGGTGAACCAAGAAAGATTATTTTTCAGGAATTTGGTAGTGATGGATGGACAAATTTAGACACGATAAAATATGAAGGAGATGAAGAAGAATGAATCTTAAATATATAGAGAAGGGTAAGTTGTACAATAGTGAAGACTACGGTTTTGAAATTAAAGAATACTTTACTACTATAAGTATAGCAAGAAATTATATTGAGTGTTGTAAAGATGATGTATCAATAAACGGTAATAACAAAACACATTTACTTGATTGGCTTGCTAACTTTGACGATACTTCTGTAAGTGAATATAATTATCATAACCCATTTTCATATCATACAATATGTCTATGGATAAAGAACGGGAGCATAGTATATCATTCGGGTGGTTTAGGATTTAAGACCACGAGAAGAACTACCAATTTCTTAAAACGAATTACCTACGATGAAGGCGAAGTAATTATAATGAAAATTATTCATCCGAAGTTTTCGGATTACATTGAGGAAATAGATGATGATATAAGTTATGATATGGATATGCAAATTGTAGATGAGCATGAGGAAGTAGGAGAAGAATTAGAGGGAGAAGAACATGTGGGTGATGAAGAATGAGTATGAGTGATTACAACATAGAATACATGCTTGGTTATCTTGACCATGCACAGATAGCAGATGGTGTTACTGACGGCGAGGTTGTTGTTGAAGAGATGAAATATCACATTGAAAGAATGCAAGACAGGTGGGGTTCTTACGAGGGTGTCCTTGATTTCTTACGATTGTATAGCGAGGACAGAACACTCGGTATCAAGTTTAAACAAACGATGATGGAAACTTCTCATAATAACGGAAACACATACAAACACTTGTATCACTTTGATGAGGACTACACGGAAGAACAATGGAGGGAAGAATATGTGGATAGCGACGAATAAAGGATGGTTGAGTATCGTAAGGCACAGGGATAAAGAAAATACTTTATTGGTGCGAGCGAGGAATAAAAATCACATTGAAAGTATTTTTGAAGATGCTAAAGTATATGTTGATGATAAGGCAGACTACCCATACAGGGCAGACATAGAAGAAGTTGAAGTGTCAAGAATAATTGGTGATATGTTATTGGACATTACCTATGATAACTTCAAAGCAAGTGTAGATGATAACGAGTATCACGATTCACTAATGAGTGTATGGCATGTGATGTACAGGTATGGGCTAGACCACAGACCGTATGCAAATCAAACATCGTTAAATGATTACTACACTACGGGAGATTACTGAATTATTATTTAAACTGTTAAAGAAAAAGAGGTTGATGAAAATGATTAGAATGACAGATAGACTTAGAGAATTAGTACACAGTTTACTTTGTGAAGGTATAGACCATCCTAACTTGTATGAAAACTTGACTACCATTAATTACGGTATGGGAGTATGGACTGTAGAAGAAGTAGACTTCTGTATTGAATGGATGCAGAATAAGTTGGGGGTGTAAGTATGAATGATAAAGATATAATAAACATACAAAAACAGTTAGTTGAATTAACAGAATCACTTGAAGTAATTGAAACACTGCGTGATGATATTGCTCATTTTTGGGTGCATGAAGAAGAAGAAGTGCAACTACATAATCGTGGTAGCCACACTTTATCACCTTTAATGAGTGTAGTAAGTGGTTTACATACGGCGTATGAAGAATTGGATAATGCAATTAAAACATTAGAAAAGGTGATTGACTATTGGGGTGAAGAAGAATGAACATATTTGTATTAGATGAAAACCCTATTACTGCGGCGCAGTATTTAGATGATGTAAGAGTACCTAAAATGTGCGTAGAAAGCGCACAGATGATGGCCGCTAGTTTGCGTAGGCATGGTGCTACTGATGAGCAGATGCCACTTACCAAAGCAGGTAAGCCATACAAGGGAGGCTACAAGCATCACCCTTGTACAGTATGGGCGGGCGATAGCCATGACAATTTCATGTGGTTAGCCAACCATGCTATTGCTTTGTGTGTTGAGTACACAAGTCGCTTCGGTAAACAACATGCGTGTTTAGAACCGATTGCTAAAATGAATGCTTTACAAGCATCAAAGATTATTGTACCTAAAGGTAAACTTACTACATTTGCACAGGCCATGCCCGACGAATACAAAGACGATGATGCAGTCAAAGCCTACAGGTCTTACTACAAGTCCAAACAATACAGTAAGGGCGGTGTACGGTATGTCCGAGCAGATGTTCCTACTTGGTGGGAGGTGACGGCGTGAGCAGATATGTGTATGTAGGTGATGATGAAATAGCCAAAATAAATGGCGTTGATTGGTGCTTTGAAAACGGTAGAGATACAAACAATTGGATTATACCGGAACATGAGGAATGCGTGGAGGTGACGGCATGAAAGGAATAAAAGGATGGAGAGCAGAAATGAGAGAAGGTCGAGAAGTGTATATCTGTGATGATACAGACACGATAGCAATTCCTTGTTGGACTATAAACGGTACAAGATACCGTGTGTTCCATAAAGGCGTGGAGGTGAAGGCATGAGATTGAATAGTGAAGTATTATACAACAAGGAAATTAGCAGTGTGGTATGCTCAAAATGTGGTAAGTATGTAGATGCTGACTACTTTGGTGGTATGATTAAGGTAGCACCATGTAAGTGCGTGGAGGTGACGGCGTGAGTGAGTTTATCAAAAAAGGATTCTTCCCTGTGACTTGCGACCACGAATGGGATGACGGTAGTTTTTATGGTAGAGGGGAATTGGTTGTCACTTTTACTTGTTTAAAATGTGGCACTCATGTTGCTTGTAATGTAGAAAGCCCCGAAGATGGTGTAGTATGTCATGATAACAGTAAGGTTTGCTACCACTGTAATGAACCGGAAGATGAATGCTACTGTGAAATTTGCACACGGTGTGATGAGTTGGTTGAAGATAGCGACTACTGTGAGCGTTGTGATTGCGTGGAGGTGACGGTGTGAAGCGAGTATGGATTGTATTGAACAATGACGGAACAACAGTAATATGTGATAGCAAGCAAGAAATGGATTGCTACGCTAATCTATCCTCAACACAGAAACTTGAAGGGCCATACATGATGAGTGAAGAACAAATAAAACAAGAGCAAGATTATAGCGTGGAGGTGACGGCATGAGTGAAGGTATTGAATGTCCGATATGTAAAGAGGTTGGAGATTGCTTCATTGATGAAGATGAAGATAATTTAAACAACCTATGGTGTAATTCTTGTGGAGTTAGTATTCAAACAGAAGAAGGCGTGGAGGTGACGGCATGAATTGGGCTATACACAGGGCGTATTACATTGACCTACTCAAGAAGGGTTGGCCTCTCAAGAAGGCTTATGATGAAGCAATTAGACTAAGCGTGGAGGTGACGGCGTGAGTAAAAAAGATTGGGGCGAAGGTATAATGATTACATGCACTAATTGTCATGCACCTATCTGTAAAGCATTTCCTCCGATAGCGTGGCAAACGGCACAGTATTATCGTTACTACTGTGATGATTGCGAATTGCCCGAAGGCGTGGAGGTGACGGCGTGAAGTGCGAATTATGCGATGAAGAAGCATACGGTATGATAGATGGACTCGTCGCTATTTGTTGGGATTGCGATACTTCATGTGGTTCATTTGAACCAAGCGTGGAAGTGACGGCATGAGTTGTGATTGTGATTGGGAAAGACTCAACATAAATCCCGTAGGCTACACCCCTACGGGTAGAGAGCAACACGAATGGTATTGTTCATTCTGTAAGAGTAGAAGAGTATCTTCTAAATATCCTTACAAGCGAAGCGTGGAGGTGACGGCGTGATACCATCAGTATGTACAGAAGAAGATTGTGAATGCAACGGAGAAATGGTAGACCCTGTAAATTATTATACAGAAGGTGAACTACTTATATTTGAATATGAATCTCAAGAGTGTAGTTGGATAGAAACTTATAGATATGAAGGAAAAGATTGGAGGCGGTAAAATGAATGATAAAGAAATAGAAACAATTACTCCCGATAGTGCCGAAGGAGATATGAGAGATTATGAGATACTTCTTAATGGGGAGTATCATACTGTTGTGATGGAAATTGCGATTTGGGATAACGGGATTAACTGTCCGACTTGTAATAAAATTAACAGTAAAAATAAAATGTATTTACTTAGCAACGGGCAGTATCTTTACAAAGGGGTATGTTGTGGCATGTTTGGACTGTGTGAGGTCAATGGTGAGGACAATGGAATGGCAACCGACAACTGAAATGATAACTTGGGGAAATGAACACTTAGGGGCAATACCTGTTGATGGTATATGGTCGCCGGAAGGTAGCGGTATACAATACAGAAAAACAGGTGAGAATACTTTTGCACTTATGTTTATGTACAATCATCCCGAATGTGAAGTACACCATGAAAGGTACATGGAGATAATGAAGGCATGTGGATATGAAGTCTTAGAGGGTGATGGGGCGCAAAAGATTACTCCACCACTCGACCCTATGGCTAGAATGCAACAAGAGTATGAGATGAAGCAACAACAAGCGAGAGGTTGGTTGTGTCCCTCTTGTGAGTTCCCACTTGCTAACTGTGAACTTGAAGATAGAAAAGATGAGTTCATAGAAGTAATAGATGCTGAACTTACCGATGGAGATAGTGCTGAAATTGAACTATGGAGTTGTACAATTAAATGTGGTAGCGAAGGTTGTAATGAAGAAATAAAAATGAATCCCGATGATTACCATTTGTTAGCAGGTGATGAATACTTCATGCGTTGGAACTTTGATGATAGTCGTCAATACATGGCTCTAACAAGAGTACAGATGAAAGAGATGCAAGATGCAAATGTACTCAATGGTGAAGTTCTCGGAAGCAACCATGACGGAAAGAAAGTACCTCCGTGGCTTTGGGGTGCTTATGTAGTCAAGAGAATTTTATCTAAGGTTGAAGAAGATGAGTAATTTTGAAAGAAACTTTTGGGAAGATGATTCAAAGGTAAGGAAGTGGTCTTCCGGTAAAGGTAAGGTTCGCCTTGCTTGGGTTAAGTGGGGAGGCCGAAATTGGATTGACCTAAGAATACTTAGGCGTGAAGAAGACGGATATATACATTCTAAAGAAGGAGTTAGACTTACACCCGAACAATTACGCAGTATGCTACCTATGTTAAATGAAATGTTAGGCGACATAGATGATGCTATTGAAAAAGCGGAACGGGAAGATGATATATAAACTGTCATAGATAAGTAGGGTGATAATATGGACAGAAAATATGATTTTTCTAATGGGTACATAATAGAATCTCATAACCCTAATGAATTAAAGTGGGAGTTCTTACTTTCATTGTACCCTAATAAAGATAATTTAACTCAATTAAGAAAAGAAGTGATAAGTAGATTACCCCCTAATCAAAATTATATCGTAGCAACTCCTTTTCATATAGCAGTGGGGGAGAAGATTGATGCTTCAAGCGTATCACATTAAATGGTATCACCCTAACAGGGTTTGGATTTTCAATGATGGTGCGTTGAAAGACCAACCTATTTACTATGGTTTTGATAGAATCATAACTAAACTGTTGCAGATGGAAGGTGCAGTAAAATACAGACGAGCCTTACATAATGGTTGTAAATTACTTATGAGTAATATACAAAGACCTAATACTTTCAAATTTAATTTATTAGAGCAAGAGGGTATTAGCGGTAAATATACTAATGATGAGATAGGCACAGGTTGGATTGATTGTCAATATCTCATTGGGTGTATAGATGAATTATACATCGGGGTGGTGGTGGACTAATGTTAATCTCAAGAGCCGTAGTGTTAATTTCAAAAATGCCTAAGTTATCTTTAGATGAAATAACTAAAGAAGAAGCGTATGAACTTTGGGAGTTTCTTGATGAAGAATGCAAACTCCCAATAACAAAAACAAGACTGAAAGTAAGACTAGCAGATGAATGCGGGGTTTTCATTGAACAGTTAGATGCGGTAGCCAACGGTGCTTCATTAGCAGAAGTATTAGTAATGGAGTCTTCCGATTCTAAAGGAAATATGCTTACAATTAACCAAATTAAAACTCATTTCGCTTCTATAAATAGAGAAGAAAAATGGATTATAGGATTGTGTCATTATATGAATATAACAGAAGCCGAATTTGTATGGCGTTGGGCGTTAAATGAAAGGTGGCGTTCAATCAAATACAGAATGCGTAAGTGGGCTAAAAATTTATCTAACATGCACGATGAGATTGTAGATACTTATACCATGTTAGATGTAATTTATGGTTTAATATCTAAGGAAGAAGTATCTAAACCTACAAGTAAATTCAAACGATTACAGTCATGGGATAGTCCTACTGCATTACCTCATAAGTTTTGGTTTATTCCCGATTGTGGTACTTTGTTGTTCATAGAAAATTACATGGTAAGAAATAGAAATGGTGAAGTGAATCGTGAGTATACACCACAGGTAGGTGAAGCCGAAGATTGTTGGTGTTGGATAGATTTGTTAGGAACTACAAGATTACATAACCATGAACAATATATACCATTCTCAAAATATCAAGAACCGCTAGGTGGTTTAAAATCGGAAAATGTATCTTGGCGTGAGGCTAGTAAAATTTTATATGACTACCCGAAGGGTGGTTTTTTGATAGAATATCATAATGAATACTATCTGTTCACTAAAGGTACTCCCGCACTACAAGTTCAAGCGTTATCTGTAAGAATGATTAAGGGTATTGGGTATGAATTTATTTTAGGTGTTAAAGATGGTTTAACAGACATAATTGATGTAGACAAAATGAAGATACAAAGCCTACCATTTGAGTTAGAAACGGTGTTAAAGAAACGGAAAATCCCTATACAGAACTCCCACACTTCCCATGACATACCGTTTTTAGTTTTAGAAGTAGCATACTCATGGAGAGCAGAAGATGGTTGGGGTTGGCGGTATATGTCTACTAAAGATGAGGGAAGCATAAATGATGTAGATGATTACACGACATACATTTCTTTGGTAGGTGTAGACAATGAGTAAACATTTAATGGACATAGGTTTGGGTGTAGTGCTTACTAAGATGCGCTTCTCGGTATCTGTATCTAAGGTACATTACGGTCATGGGTTTAGAGTAGAGAAGTACATACAGATAGACATACAAGATTCTCATACTAAAGCGATTGTACAGTTGTTTTGTGATGAAAATAAATTAACACTGAAATATCGTGTAAAGAAGAAAGCAGACATACAAGCATGGATAGATGCTATCGCTCCGTATGACATGTTTATAGAAAATAGGAATGGGTATAAGCGTATGAAATGGATATTAGATAATCCAATGCCTAGAGCAAATAAGAATACATCGCTAGATAATTTTTATGATTGGGTTAAAAAATGGGATGACTATAACTTGATTTTGGAAAATAGTATTTAAACTGTCAAAGAATAGAAGGTTGATGAAGTTGAATTGGAATGAAAAATTACGACCTACTACTCCGGTGGAGATTGTAGGTAATAATGTATTTGTTCAAGACTTTATTGAATGGGAAAAAACGGGTGAGTACCCATCGGCCATACTTATAGTCGGTCCACCGGGTACAGGTAAATCTAGTGCGGCAAACGCTATTAGACACACAATGTTAGGACAATGGAACAATGATATGAATGTTCTTTGGACTAATGCGAGCGATGATAGGGGGATAGCACACATTCGTGAACAGATTAAACAGTTTGCACGATTGAGTGGTATAGGGGTTGCTCGTAAATTAGTTGTACTAGATGAGGCTGATGGGCTTACTCCCCAATCTCAAGATGCTCTTAGGGGTATCATGGAGAAGTATGCTCATAGGGTACTGTTTGTACTTACTGCTAACTATCCCGATAAGATAAGACCTGCCATTAAGAGCAGGTGTACAGTTTACACATTTACTCGTGTATCACCTAAAGAGGGTGCTAGACATTTGATGAGAGCGACTGAATCATGTGGTGCGCCTGTGGAATGGGAAGAAGTGTATGAAGATGTTATCACAAGATGCGGTGGTGATTTAAGGGCGGCAGTGAATCTCTTAGAGAGTACGCCTAAGAAACCCGATGCTCTCAAAGTTTTGAATAATACAACCGAAGATGAATGGTGGAATGACTTTACATCATGCGAGTATAATGAACTACGGTTGAAACTTCAAGACAATTTAGAAAGGGCAGGTGGTCGCTTACCTTTCATGAATAATTTTCACCAATACATCAAGGGGTTCTTTGACAAAGACTCCGAAACTGTATTCAGCGTATTGTGCGTATGGGGCGATATGATGGATAGAGTACATGAGTTTGCGGGAAGAGATAATGCCTTCGTAGATGTATTGGTGGCTAGACTAAAAAAAGAAATGAAACAAGGTGAATAAAATGAGTTGGAAAGAAGAAGATGAATACATTGATGCTGAAAGTGAAAGCACAGGTAGTGAGGTTGAAAAGGCTAAAAGCCCTACATTCCCCCCTGCCGTAGCGAAAAGAATTGTCGCTTACAGTAATAGAACAGGTAAAGATGTAGAAGAAGTAAAGACTATGTATCTTAACTACATAAGAAAAGAATATGGTTGTACAGACCACACAGTAGAAGATGAAGACTTGCTTACTGATTGGGCTGAACAAGTGTTTGTTCAAACAAGAAAAGAGCAAATGTCTTCATCGGGTACATCTACATGGGTTGGTTGCTTCTTAGGTGTAGCAGACAGAAAGAAGGATAGACTTACTAACATAGTAAAATCAAATCTAAAGTTATACAAAGATGACCCTAATGATGCAATTAGTAGTGGTCGTCTAGGTGTATTTGAGAAAGACGGTGGCCTATGGTCAGTGCGTACTAAAGAAGGCTTAACGCCTCTTGATGAACAAGCAGACCAAGAGCCTACATATGGTATCAAAGTTGGTAGCGAATATGTATGTCTACTTACTCGTAAGGGTATGCCTTCCCCATCTACAAGAATGGGTAGATACGCATACTTCTTGGGTGGTGAAGAAGGCGACTTCGTGAAGAACGGTAGCGTTGGACTATGGCAAGTAGACCTTACAGGTGAGAATGCAGACATGGAACTAGACATAGGTAGACCATGTAAGATTCCTGTTATACCTCCAAGAGAAGGACAAACAAATGATTTCTTCAAGACAGTTCTTGGTACATACTCTAACTTTGAAATTACTTACACTGATGAGTTTGTAAAAGAAGAATATAGGGCATTACTACAACCGATGAACTATTGGACAGATGATGAGAACCATGAACTGTTTGTAGCACTAGATGATGTTGAAGAAGCGTTTGACAATCGTAAGACCAAGACTAACATTGATGGTAGAAGTATTACATACGGTCCACTAATCATTACCAAAGGTACAATCAACAGTATGAACAGTGAACCAAGAGATAGTGAGTATGACCCCGAAGGGTTCAACTATTTCATGTCGCTTGGTAGTATGAATGGTGATGTAGACTGTTGGATTCCGGGTGCAGTAGGTAAGATGACTAAACCGTTTACGGCGCATTGGGGAGAGCAAGCATTTGACTATGCTGAAAACTCAACAGTGCTTCTGTTTGGTCGTTTAGGTATGAAAGACCGTGATGGTTTGATGAGTCCTAAGATTACAGTCATGGGTGTATATGGACACCCTCGTAGATGCCGAAGGAGAGCAAGCGGTGGAGATACAGGAGTAGGACAATTTGAGTAGGTGATAACATGGCGGGATTTGGACAGACAGTAAAAGCACAGAAA
>TARA_R100001480_G_scaffold68179_1_pt1 | contig 12829 bp, 13 predicted proteins | sample TARA_R100001480 | Tara Oceans TARA_R100001480 (sample SAMEA2622212) | marine metagenome | biome: marine biome (ENVO:00000447); feature: mesopelagic zone (ENVO:00000213) & marine oxygen minimum zone (ENVO:01000065); material: "saline water (ENVO:00002010), including plankton... | reverse complement strand
ACATAGCAATTACAGAGGGTGCATATCCTAGTGTAGTTGCAAAGACCTCATCACCACCCATGCGGTCAGGTTCAGGAAAGCTCATAACCCAACCTACACCTATAGCACCACTATTTATAAGATCAACTTGTATTTCTGCTAATCTTCTTCTAGGGAATGGATAACCACCCTCACGTGCTACATCTTCTTCTGTAATATTAAGTATTACAAAATTACCTGAAGGCTCATATTGTTTGATTAAAGCATCAAAGGTTCTTAGCTTTATTATTTCTGTTAGAGTGCTTTGAAATATAAGTGGTAGTGATAATAGTATTATTAAAGGCAATAAAATTCTTTTCATTATTCACTCTGCGTTATAGTTATAACTGAATCTCCACCACCATTAATCTTAACAACATTAGAGACACCATCTTGTATGATAATGAGAGTATAGGCATCATTACCATTTAAGTCTAACCTGACAGAATCATTTACACTTCTTCTAACGCTTATTACATCACCTGCTACTAAAGTTGTTATCTGAGTGTCAGGGTCTTGACCAAGTTTTGTACCAGTAATATTTACACCAGCAGATTCAGCTAATGCATCTTCTTCATCTCCAACCGCTAATGAATCTAGAACATTTAATAAATCTTCAAGATAGTTAGTATCAAGATAGTTAATATCTAATTCTGTAAATTCTAATTCATCTTCTGCGAAAAAATCTTCGTCAAGGTAATCTATATCTAAGTCATTGAAATCTAGTATGTTTTCTTTAGCGTTCTGTGATACTTCTTCTGTTAGGTTTATTTCTTTTTTTGGCGGTGTAACAATTAACATATTATCAATTATGTCTAATGTTAAATCTAATATGACTGGTTTACTTGGTGCATTTTCAAACACATTAACAGTAGTTGCTTCAAAGGGTTTATTAAGTATTACACTTCCCAAAGCTGTCACAACTTCTATTTCTCCACTAGATAAACCGTAAGCATCAGGTAATAGTATTATTAAGCTACGACCTAGTTCATCTACTGTTGCTGTAAAATCAGTTCCACGAATGGCGATATTTGCAGTAGGGGTTTTTAACTTTATGTTTTGTTTATCTATTCTATTTAGATTGCCTGTAATAAACCTTGCTGTACCTAATCCAAAGGTAAGTGCCATTTTAGACTTACTAGGGTCAGGGTCATAGATGTATTCGTCAATTAGAAGTTGTGAGTGTTCTGTTAGTTTTACTACAGAGTCGTCTAAGAAGGTTATAGCCATTCTACCATTCGTAGTAATAGCTTCATCATTGCTTTGTATAGCAAATTCTAAATTAGCATCGTAAGGTTTATCTCTTACAATTTGCGCTGAACCATTTAGTTCAGATATGCCACCAATATCAACAGCTAGTGCTGGTTCCTTGATCGTTTTGGATAATGCAAACTGTGGAAGCAGCATTGCCACCAACACTAATAATCTTAAGCCAGTCATTATCTTGTGTGCTTAACTGTTGTATGTTGAACGTTCTTTGTCCACCTGTGTGATCTAACCAAAAGTAGCCTCCTGCTGATGCGCTAACACCTGTACCAGTATAATTAACTGTATTATCACTACCATCTATATCCATATAGTTTGTAGCACCATCAATATTTATATTTGAGGTTATAGTGTTATTAGAACCTTGAATAATCCAATCTAGGTCTAAAGTACCTGCTAATGCAGTTGTACCTTGATTTAAAGTAAATGTATTACTAGAACCAGTAACAGCAATATTTTGATTAGATGAATCAGCACCAAAAGTATTACTAGGGTCAACTTGTATAGTAAAAGTATTATTATTACCAGTAAATTCATAGAAACCAGTAAAACTATCTGCCCATATATCACCTAAAAATTTATTAGTATTACCAATCATATTAATATCAATAGTCATAGTAGTACCATCAATATCAAAAGCGTTTAAATTACCTGCAGTTGAATTAAGTCCACCAATGATGTTAGATATGCCTAATTGTTCTATATCAAGATTTAATGTTGTACCGCTTTGATCTAAATATATTTCGTTATCAGCCGCGAATGTTGGCAATGCAGTCAGCATCACAATCAGGCTTGTCAATTTTAGTATCTTCATGTTTCCAAAAACTCCTATCGTAACCGATATTTATTAGTTCTAAGACTGCTCCTTCAATAGCTTTCATCAAAGCAATCGTAGTTGATTCGTTGCGTGAATTACCTAATTCAACCTCAACTAATTCAGTACCCATTTCTATGAAGCGAAACACATCTTCTGACTTGCCATAACTAAATATGGTTTTTTGGCTTAATACTTCTATAAGTATCTCACCTGTTGCAACTGATACCATGCGAAGACTAACTGTTATATTGTCCTCTCTATATTGTATGCTTGTTCCAATTCCTAGATACCTAGCACCAATACCACCAGTTGACAAGTTACTATCATAACTTATGACAGCACCTTCTAGCAATACACCTGCAAATAGCAGTGGTGGCACATTCTTATCTTCACCATCTTTTGCAAATTGTTCTCTAGCACTTCTTATAAGCTGTCTTTCTTTTACGAGGTTTTCTAAACCAACTCTTTCAACGACTCTAAAGAACTCACCATTACTAGCGTGTTTTAATGATCTTATTAATAATGTATAGGGTGCTTGTGTTACAGCAGTTGAAAATAAAGCAAACTCACTATTGCTTTTTCTTTGTCCTGTTTGATCTGTAAAAGCTGAAGGATAAACAGCGACTATAGGTTGTATTATAGGTTTTTTAACTAATGCAAGTTCTTTAGAGTGTAATTCTTCTATTTTAACTACATCATATGCTTTAAATCTTTGCTCGTATGTATCAGCATACTGGTCAAAGATAGAGCAACTAGAAAGTGAAGCTACCAATAGGAATCGTAATATGAGTGATTGTTCCATCTTGCTCGGTTATCTTCAGGGTTAAATAAGTTCCATCTGAACTGTATTCTATAGTATTGCCTTCTAAGGTTATAGTTCCGCTATCTTGTGGTGTTTCACCAAACAAATTAGCTATAAGTTGTCTTGATAGTTCTGCATATACACGCGATTCAAAATTACGAATAAAACGTTGAACTGTAGAATTTTCTTTGTCTCTTTCTGCTTCTTCTATAGCAGCTTTTATTTCATCTTTAATAGTTTGTCTACGATTAAATTCTTGATTTTCAATAGTGAGATAATGACTTGAAGTATTGACACCACTAAAAGATGGTGACTTAAACTTGTGTGTTATTTGATCTGCTTTAGCATTTATACTTAAAACCCCTAAAAATAATATTAAACCTATAGATAATATAATTTGTAACAGTTTATCTTTTTCAGCTGCATTTTGTTTTTTTAAAATATCAGCTTTACTAGGTCTCCCTCTTTTCTTTTTTTCTACCATTTTTATATACCTCTTGTTCTTTTAATTCTAAAACAGTATTAACTTTCTGTTGTAAGCGTATCATATCTTGGTCTAAAAGACGAAGTTGGTCAGTAAGTCTGATTATGGTTTTCTTCATTTCTGAAACAGCAGGGTCAATAGTATTAGTGATTGTCTGCCATACAAAGTAAACGAAATAACCTAGACCTACTACCATAATTGTAGTGAATCCAAACTTCTCTACTAATACAACTATGTCCATTAATCCCTTCTAGCATCTATCTTCCCATCTTCAACAAAGTTTTCTGCTCTCGCTATTCTGTCTAGGTCAGGAGATAAATCTAAAGCACTAGATACACTTGTATCAATGCGTATAATATCGTTATTCATTATTGATGCTCTAGTAATAAGCATCTTTGTAATACCTTGTATGCCTTTTATATCGTTAACAAGATTACCCATAAGTTGTTTCATAATTAAAAATATAAAGTAACCCATAACAAGACCACCTGCTATGGGTAAACCGACCTTTTCTATAAGGTCAAATACTTTCATTAATCGTTACTACCTTCGCCCTTAAATGACTTAGAAGAACCTGAAGTACCTGCATATAGTCCGAACCAAGCTGCACCTGCACCTACAACAACAGATATAAGACCTGACTGTTCAAAGCTTGGTTCATCTAAACCCATGAACCACATAACAGTTGTGTAAAGTAGAATTATATAAACAGTTAAGAATGCTCTAGGAAAGATACGCCATGAATCTACTGCTTGTGCTAAATGAATCCATTTTTGATGTGGGTTAACATTTGTTACATCTTCTAGTTCTCTGATCTTATCTTTAAGTTCACCGATTTCTTGTATCATAGCCATGAACTTATTTAAGTCCATTTCTACTTCATTTCTATCCATGTCGCCACCAAAACGACCACTACCCATATTATCCATAATTTACTCCTTTTTTAAGTTGGTTCTGTTGGAAAAGTTACATCATTAAAACTAGTTGCACTAGAGTTGTTTGCAGGTAAGTCTCTTAAAGCTTGTCTATAAGTGACCCATTCTGCTTTTTTTGAATCTGTTAAAGGTGTGTCAAATGTTTGTGTCCAATCACATTGTTGTAAAAGATAATCTCTTTTTTTTCTTAATCTATTTAAAAAATTAGGTGTATATGATTGTGCATTACCATCTATTATTTTGTATTCATTTTGTCTGTATATACCTTGTATTATGCTATCACCAGTATTGATTGCTATTTCATTAACATTGTCACAACCACTTGTGCCAGTCGTGTGTATTAAGCCTGTGCTTGTATTGTAAATTGTGTAATCAATCATGTTGTATTATCCATATATACATACATACTTTGATATGTACTGTTGTGAGTTCCACCAATCCAATTAATCCTCCAATATACAGTTTCTTGACTGCTAGATAATCCACTTATAGTACCTTGCCACATAAATACATAAGTTCTAAAAGTACCAGCATCAGATGATACGACAGGAGATAAGGTTGTTACACCACTTAGGAAATTTGGATTAAAACAATATTGAATTTTACCATTTCTTGTATCACCTAAAACAGCACTGTATAAAACTTGAAAAGTTGCACCATTTCTAACATTGTTGACTGTTATTGGTAAAAATGTAGTTTCAACACTATTTATTTGATCGCCTGGAAAGCTTCCATCAAATTGATTTGCGCTACTATAAACAGCTAAAGGAACTGTACCACTTGTTTGATTTATAATGTCTGCACTTGTATCTGCAAAATGTTTTACATTTAAAGTGTCAACATTTACTTGCGTACCAGTAATAGTACCAGCAGCAATTTGTGTAGCTGTTATTGTGTTGGCTGCAATTTGCGATGCTGTTACAGTGCCATCAACAATTAAATCTCCATCAATATAATTATTTATAGCTGAAAAAGAACTACCATCATGTTTATATGCAACTTGTGCATTTGTATCTGTTCTTGCAACTACAACAATATCATTAGCTTTTGGATTTCTACCAAATGCAGTATTAAATTCTGAATCAGAAGGTGCTGTAGTTGCATTACTTCTTTCAAATCTTAAAGTTGCTGGAAATATTGCAGTAGCACCAAGATTTGCACTTCCAATAGTTCCTACTACAAGATTGCCACCATTATAAGTTACTGTAGTTCCATCTATATTTGTTAATGTTAAATCACCATTAATAGTTACGCCTGTAGCTGTCAATGCACCTGCTGGAGTTACCCTAAAAGGTGCTGAACCAAAAGTTGCGTTTCCAAGATATATACCATTAGAATCAGCCTTAAATATGCTATTTCCTGAGCCTATGGATATAGAACCATTAAATGTTCCACTAGTTGCATTAACCTCACCTGTTATCGTGGCATTAGTTGCTGTTAAAGCTCCTGCCCTTGTAACTCTAAATGGAGCTGATCCAAATGTATTATTTCCAAGATGTATACCATCTGCTGTACTTAAAGAAACTCTAGTGCTACCACTACCTGCTACTAATGATGATGAACCTAAAGTAAAGCCACCTATAGTTCCTGAAGTAGATGTTAATGAGCCTGTGAACGAGCCACTTGTTGCTGTGACTGCACCTGTAATAGTAGCTGATGTTGCAGTCAATGCTCCATCACTAGCTACAACAAAAGTACCTGAACCTATATTGAGATCACCACCTGATATTGAACCTAAGTCTGATGATATAGCTTGTAAATTATTTACATCAATTTTAACTGCTGTGATTGCATCGGTTGCAATTTGCGTTGCAGTGATTGTTCCTGCTGCAATTTCATTAGCAGTCAAAGTGCCTGTTGCAATATTTCCTGCTTCTATTGTTCTTGCTATTACTTTTGCACCTGCAATAGTTCCATCAACTATTAAATCACCAGTAGTAAAGTTAGATATTTCTACAAATGTACTGCCATTCCATTTATAAGCCTTTGAGACTTTAGGACTAGCACTAGTGTTAACCATAACTAAAATATCATCATTTAGAGGTGTTCTTCCATATTCTGTATTAAATTGTGATGATGTTAATGCAGTAGTAGTGTTACCTTCTTTATGAAAATATCCTGAAAAATCAGGTAAGTTAATATCAGGTGCTTCAACCTTAGTAAAATTACCACTATTAGAACTAGTGAATGCTGAAGTTAAACCTGTTCTATTGACAGCTTTTGCCCAAAAGAAATATGTAGTTCCTGCTGCTAAACCATCTTGCTCACCAAAAGATATTGTAGATATTGCATTAGGCTCACCTGCAACTGTGGCTTTTAATGTGGTTTCATTAGTAGGTGCTGAATTAGAAGTAGTAGCATAAATCTTAACTGAGCTTAAATCAGAATTGTTAGGATTAGTCCATGATACTTTTACTGCTAATGGACTTCCATCACTAGCATCTAAATTAGTTGGAACACTTGGTGCTGTGGTAGTAGCACCTGATGCTTTTGATACTTCACTTGTAAGATCACTAAAAACATTATTACCTGAAAAATGTCTTGCTGCAAAATGGTATGTTTGGTTTTGCAAAAGATTAGTTATTTTTAAACTAGTTATACCTTTTCCAACAATCTGACTTTCTGTATATGTGCCACTTGATGTTCCATATTTAATTTCAGTTCCTTGTATTTCATCTGATGGATTATTAGTCCATGATGTATTCATGCTGATATTTGTTGTTGCTTGTTCTACAACCACAACTGGATTTGCTACTGAAAAACTTGTTGGTGCAGTTACAGAAAAACTACCTGTAGAAACGCTTGTGCCTTCGTCTACAGGGTTTGTATAATCACTTTGGGCAAAATTAAATACAGATGCATCAATCTCTTTAAGAGCAAGAGCAGTAGCTAATACTGGAGCATCAGCATCACCTATAACTTCTAAATTGGTTGATAAAACTTCAAATGTTTTATTGGTATAACCTAATCTTTCATTTGTAAGGTAAACCCAGTCAAAAGGTTGTAATTGCATAAATTTAATATTACACATGACTGATAAAGTTACTTCTTTTCTATGATGCAATAATGCGGTTTTCTGTAACCTTTGTGCCATAGAACTTGTATCAGTAAAAGGCAATTGTATTTCTAATGTTTTTCTATAATTAGCACTACTTTCTCCTGATGGTGTATCTGCACTTAAAAATGTACTGCTAGTGAATACAGGAGAATCAGTAGCTACATAATTTGTATTTGCATCAACATAAACAGCTTTGACGGTATTATATGATTCACCACTTGATTGTTTAGTAGTAATTGCAATAGGTGCTAATAAATTATCATCAGTAATTGTCATATCAGGGGTTACAGATGCTCCTGCAAACATTACAAACTTACCATCTATATAAGATAACTTGCCTGCACATGCACTTAACAAACCTTCTATAACACTTTGTCCACTAGCTGACATATTAGTTATACCATTAGCTGTATATGCTCCTTCACTAAAAGTTAAAGTTGTTCCATTTGTAATTGATTGTGCTGAAGATAAAGTAATTGTATTAAGTAATCTTCTTATTACTGTTACTGTTCCTGAAATTCCTGATCCTGTTACCACATGACCTACATCAATAAGTGTATTTGTTGGTTGTGCATTTATGGTTACATTGACTGAACTTGAAGTAGTACCATTTGTTGTAGCTGTAGCTACAGTTCCGCTACTATCACAAGTATTAGCAGCGGACTGAAATCCGCCAAGATTAGTTGTATCATTGACTTCACTAGAAGTTGCTTTTAAACCATAAGTTGTATTAGTCACATAATCTCTTACACATAAAGCAGGGTTTTCACTCCAAGCAGTTGAACTATCTCTTGGGTCAAATACTTTTTTACCTCTTACTACAAAAGCTAATGGCGGTATACCACCACCAAATGCTTCAGAGTCAAAAACCATTTCAATGTACACATAAGCACAATCAATAAATTTATCATTAGAGTTAAGAGAACATGCACCTATAACTGTTGAATTAGCAGAAGTTTGTGAACCATCAACAAAAACGAATCGCATTAACCTTCCACTACCAAAGTTATTTTCATTATCAGTATTGGTAAATTTAGAATTTGTAACTACCTGAAATCCACTTGCTGTTGTAGTTGTTAAAACTTCGTCATTCACTATGACTTCTTCTAATGCATCTATTTCATGACCTGCAAGTACAACAACCATTTGTAATTTAAAATTGTCTGTGCCAGTAGTTTCAATATGAGTTATTGTTCCGCCAACTCTACACCTTCCATATATTATCTGTCTGGGAGCTACAACTGATCTACTAGCTACCTTTGTACCAAAGTTTTCAGCAGCTACACTATCTATTCCTTTTGAAAGCAATCCATTAACTAAAGTGCTTACTGCACTCATTGAAGCAATAGTTAAAGTGCTTACACCTGCAAAAGTTGCACCGAGCATAGTAGCTGCGCCACCTATACCTAATAAAGCTAATCCAGTGGTAACTAAAAAGGTTACTGCAAATACTTTAGCTGCTGCTTTTATAGCCTTAGACATTAGATATTCTCCAAACTGATAATATGTCAACGCCTTGTTTTGCAACTACCATATCGTCTGAAGGTGTTAATACCTTAAACCCATCAGATATGCCTACTAGCTCATTTTCTTCTTTATAAACTATTAGATCACCTTTTTGCATAAAGGCATTTTCAACTTTAATAACACCTTTTGATTTACAGGCTTTAGCTATACTTTTTGACATAGTGCCGCCATAGTTTTTTATAGATTGCATTGCTTCTTTTTCATTTTTCCATTTCAGCTCTTTAGGTATTAAATCTTCACCAGTCATTGCTTTGATAACTGCATTAGAAAATTTACAGCAATCCCATGAACCCCATTTAAAAGGTTTAAATCTATTATTAGCAATAAATTCATCAAACAGTATTTGCCAATTATCTTTTTTAGTTAACATTTAATTTCTCTCAACAGGCGGTAATCTTTTTGTAATACCACCGCCACCAGTACCAGTACTGCCACCAGTGTTAGAAGAAGATCGTCCCCATATAATTTCTTTATCTTGTAATGAAGCTACCCTGTTAAAACAAGAATCAGACGAATCTATAAACTTTTGTGATTCTTTGGTGTATCTTAAATTTGATGGTCTTTCTAAATCTATCAATCTGTTTTCTGCATCTATAGTAATAGTTGAACCATTTGGGTCATCATTAATTGTCATAGACTGCATACGACCTTTAAAAAGCGTCATAGTACCTACGACTGTGTCTGTACCACCTGAAAGATATCCTAGAAATACTGTAATAAATCTATTTTGATAGTTTTCAGTCAAAGCTAAATTTAAAACTGTAGCATCCATACCTGCAAGAGCAACAGATAAACCGCTTGATTTTAATTCAAGGGTATCTTCTATATTAGATATAGCTAACAGTGTACCAACACCTGTATAAGAAGCACCACTAATTGATAAATCATAATCACCTGACCAAACTCTAATAGTTTCTGTATCAAATTCTGCTTTTACTGCTAAAAATAATACTTGATGATCTGCTTCAAGGTAGCTTTGAATAGAACTATCTATACCACCTCTATTAGACATTTAAACTACCTCAATACAAGTAAAAGATATTCCATAGTTAGATATATTATTAGCGTCCCAGTCTACATCTTTTGTTGTTAATCTAAACATACCTTTTGGTAAAACAAATCGCACTAGATGGTCTTCTGTTAATGCAGTTCGTAATTTAGGTTGTATCTTTACACCATAAGTATCTGCACCACCATTTACATTTAAAGTAGCATCTTCTGTAACCATTACATATTGCACAGGATTACTACCTGCGGTAGAGCTTGATGTTATCTGTAAATAGTCACCTTTTTTTATTGTACCAGTTGCACTGTTAGAGCTTGATGCTAGGTTTAACCCTGTAGCACCTTTTTGGTTAGAAAGTATCTTACAACCTGTTACATCGGCTTCTGTGACTAATGTTATAGCAGTTTCAGGTTGTACTGTTACAGTATATGCATTTGTTTTAACAATTACTTTATGTGTGCCATTATTTTGAGGTTTTGAAGAACCAGTAACAATAATAAAATCACCAACTAAAACATTTGCAAAAGGTGTTGTATTACTCGGTGCAGTTATTGTGTTATTTACATTAAAATCTAATTCAATTGCACTTGTTTGATTAGCTCTATTTTTAGCTTTAAGATCATCAGCATTATAAGTACCTGTATTAGTTAAAGCATCAGGGTCTGCAAATTTAAACTGATTTACAGGACCATTGCACTCTAATAAAAAAGATTGCCATTCAGAAGCAACATCTCTACGCATAGGCGGTAAGTTAACAGATGCTTCCCAGTAAACCCCATCAAATTCTTGTGTGCTTATTTTTCCTGTGTATGGACTAGATACAGTTCCTATAGTTCTAATTAACCTAAAATTACTTTGTATAAAATTAGGTGATGTTGGCATTGTTACTAATTTACCCACCTTGTAAGCTCCTTCTAAAAGTTCCACCACGCATTGCTGATTCTTGTACAGCAGCTTTAGTCACATCAGCTATTTGTGGCATCATTTGCATAACCTCTGCTCTAACAGTTGGTACAACTCCTGTAGCAAAGTTTATTGATTGATTGACAATTATTGGATTTCCACCACCTAATGCATTTTTTGTATTCATATTATTCATAACAGTGCCACCTGTGTTTGGCACAAAAATTTCAGCTCCTCTTTCACCCACAAGTGTTGGCACACCTTTTTGAACAGTGCCACCACCAGCTTTTCTACCACTTAGTGTTGGTAAAGAAAATCCTTCTATGTTAAAACCACTTTTGCCAAAAATTGATACTAATATTTCATTTATAACTGCCATTTGCATAAATGTGGAAATAATTTGACTAACTATATTTTTAGAAAAATCTTGAAAGCTTTGAAGTGCATTCTCTCCTTCTAATAAAGCATTAACAAAATCATTTGTGAAAGATAAAGACATACTTTGTATTGCAGGTGCAAGTACCTCTGTAAAAGTTCTTGCATTTTCATCTGTAACAACTGTTAAATCATCTAAAACTTTTTTAAGTTGTGGAACACTTTCTATACCAATCTCGTCTAATAATTCTTTATATTTTTCAAATATCTCATTTGCGTTTTGTTGTGCAAATGTCAAAAGTGCTGTACTACCTTGTAACTTTTCTTGATGCTTTTGTACAAGACCCATTACATTTGCCATCTTGCCTTGTATCAATAAGTTTTGTACATCAGCATCTTCTTTTGTATCTTCTTCGTCTGTTCTAATTGTAATTTCATCTTCTATTTCTTTAATAATATTTCTAAGTTGTTCAGGACTTTTATTACCAAATAAAAGTTTTTCAATAAATCCTCTATCTTCAGGGTCAACATCTACACCAAATAAATTTATTGCATTTGTTGTTCTATCTAATTGTCGTTGCAAAGATTCTGCTTCTTTTTTTAAATCTTCTAATGTTGCTCTTCCTTCTCTTAATCTTATTAATCTTGCAAATCCTGAAACTAATTCAGATACTTCATCTGTTATACCTTTAAGAATACCCTCTAAATTTGTTTTAAAAATTTCATTACCCAAATCTTTAAAAGCAATTTGCATATTAGATATTTTCACAGACAGATTATCCATCTTACTTGCCATTGCTCCACCAAATTGTTTTTCTAAAACATCTGTCAAAGCTTCAACAATAATTTTTGCACCATCTGCTGTTTGACCAAAATCTGACAATTCTAATCTTGATAATCCAAGTTCCTCTTTTAACCCTTTAAATACATCAATACCTCTGTCTGCTAACATATTTAGTTCTTGTAAACCTAAAGCACCTGCTTCTGCCCTTTGCACTACTCTAATCAAAGCTTCAAATGCACCTCTCTGATCTACTGCAACAGAAGCAGTGTCAGCAAATACTTGCATCATTCTTGTAGTTGGTTCTATACCGACAGAACCTAATGATATAAAAGCTTTTGTAACAGTATCAATTTGAAATGGAGTTGTTTGTGCAAATGTAAGTATTCTCTGAAATTGTTTGTCACCTGCTTGAACAGAGCCAAAGACAGTATCAAGTGAATCTTTTAAATCCTCAAATTCCATACCTGATCTTGCAGCAAATGAACCAAGTTTACCTACTCCGATAAGCACAGCACCAATTGCGGCTGGTCCAGCTAATGCTTTAAGACTACTTGCTAAAGCACCCGATGCTCCTCCTAAAGCACCAAAAGCTGCACCACCAACAGCACCAGTAGTTCTGATTTTGCCTTCTATTTGTTTTAATTCTTTTTTAAGCTGTTTTGTATCAGCTTTTATTTGAATTATTAGTTCGTCAACTTTTGTACCACTAGCCATCAGGATATAACTCCATCATTTCTTCTAATCTATCTTTTGTCATAGGTTCATCAGGTTCTTTTGCACCATGAAACTGTTTGAATCCTTGAATAGCTAGATACATCTCACGAGGAGATAAGTTCCAAAAGTCAGTAGGTCTC
>TARA_R100001480_G_scaffold11124_1_pt1 | contig 12863 bp, 26 predicted proteins | sample TARA_R100001480 | Tara Oceans TARA_R100001480 (sample SAMEA2622212) | marine metagenome | biome: marine biome (ENVO:00000447); feature: mesopelagic zone (ENVO:00000213) & marine oxygen minimum zone (ENVO:01000065); material: "saline water (ENVO:00002010), including plankton... | reverse complement strand
TTACCACTACTCTGTGCTTGACTATGATATTCGTAATATGGACTTCTTAATAATATATTTGCCATTAGTTTATTCTTTTAATTAGTTCTGCCTCTACCATACTGTCAATCATTTCTATTAGCATATCATCTGCAAATATATCTTGTAAATCCATAGGTAATTTTTTATACTCATTTACAAATGGTATGGTAAAGAAATTGTTTGCTCTTATACCTTTTTCATATATTGATTTAGCTAGTACATAAGCTATCTGATTAAACTTACCTTTTGTAAATTGTCCCTTAGCATTTCTAAATCTTATATTTCTAGCTTTTGCCCAACCTTCTAATGCCGTGCTTGGTGGTCGTTTAGTTGTAAATTTAAATGGTGTGTTTTTGTTTACTCTATAATTACTCTTTGTACCTTTTACACCTTTGTCAATGTAATCACCATAATCTTGCATAAACAAACCATACGCAAGTCCTGTTTCATTTTCAAATAGTTTTGCATACTTTATACTGTTGTATAGTTTCTTTGTGTTGTTTATAGGTCTCTTCTTTCTCTGCAGCTTAGTACCCTTTGTAAGATTTTGCCTAGCCTGTTTTTTTACAGCTTTAAAAAAGTCTTCTAATCTATCGTTAAATTTATCTGAAAATACTAACATATATTTAAGTCGTTTCTAATCTCTATTGTTAAATCTGCATTCCAACCTGCAAGGTTATTTTCAAATCTATCTGCAAACGGTTCACATACTGGATCATTGACTAATCTATAACCAGTTGTATGTAAATTACCAAACCTTAGTTTTTGCATTAGATTATTCAACACACCTAATTGTGTATTTAAAATATCTTGCTCATCTGTGTTTTTTCTAAACTTGTCAGTTTCTTCTGACTTGCTCGTATCTTTTATATCCATTACAAGTACAGTCATATTGTATTGTAATGTTTGCTCTGTTACTGTAACATTGTTTACTATAAAATGTGCTAAAGGGAATATTGTTTGTTTACCTAAATCTACATCTGATATATCTCCTATTGTTACTGTCTTAGTTATTGAGTTGCTTAGTAGTGCACTCTCTATAGTTTCTGATACTAAGTAATATGATCGTATTGCTGTATTATCTGACATTTCTTTTCATTTCTATTTTTTCTACATCGTTTTTTTCTTTCAAGTACATCATAGCCATCAATGCAGTTTTTAAATCTTGCTCGGTGATATTTTTGAACTTTGTAATATCTCCTTTAGCGAGTTCGTAAATTGCTGAATACCAACCCCACCTTTGGTTGAACTGGTTTCTATTTGAGTAAGGTTGTTCCACTGATCCTCCTCCAAATAGTCCATCAAATTGCTTGACAAGTCTATCCCTAAATTGTAAAAAAAAAGCAGGGAACTAAAACAAACATCAAGCGGCATATTCTTCATTATATCAGTATCACTAGCCTCGTAGTCTTTTATTTGGTATTTACCTTTTTTACTAATTGTAATTGGTCTATATAAAACATTCATAGCAAGGTGCATATCTTTCCATTCTTTCATATAGCTTTCTAGATCTACAAACTCACCTAAAGTTATTTCTTCTAAGTTTGGTATGAATCCGTACTCTATTTCGTTATACCAAAATCTTTGTACTAGATCAGGTTTAGTATCTAGTAGTTTAATTATGCTTTGTGATATATCACTTACATCAGCTACTTTAAGTTTAAATGTATCTTTTAAATCTAACCCACAAAATATTTCAATCATTTTCTGAAATATAAATGTTTGGTCGTCATTTTGATTTTGTATATCTACAAACCTTTGATACTGGTGTAGTGTCATATCAGACAAAGTTGTAGGAACTGTGATTGTAAGTTTCATATTTATATAATACAAAACTAAACATTTTTTTAAAAAAAAGAGGGGCTGACTGATACCCCCCCCTCGTAAAAAGAGGGCTGCTCAATACCCTCTACAAATTAACCAATAAAACTAATATGAAAAATAACCTAATTCACTGAGCATTTAAATTTTAAGTATTTCTTTTTGTACTTCACCAAAATCAACATCTTTGATGTCAATGTCAAGTATTCTATGTTTCTGTGGATCTTGTATTGCGTCCTGGATAAATAAGTCCTCGTATTGCGATATGTCTAATGACTTTAAAAAATCTAAGTCATAATGACAAAATATTCTGTTCATCGCTATATCTAAAGGTTTGCTCATAGTACTCCCATAGCTTTATCTGCTATGTATTGCAAAATTACAAATACAACCGCAAAAATCCAAATAGGTAATACGTACACAAAAAAGTTATACAAGTATTTTTTTATTTTAGAAAGGTAACGGTTCATCTTTTAAGTTTTCAGTATTGTTAATATCAGCAACACAATGATCTCGTGAATCAGGAGATAAAGTAGATGCAATTAAAAAAGCTGCTAGGTGCTTTCTTTGGTACTCTGGTAATTTCAGTAATGTTTCTAAAACATCATCTGATAATAATTCTTTTGTAAACGTCATTTTTAAATTTTTAAAAAGGTGCTGACTTATAGGTTATCAGCACCTGTATTGTTGTTTAAATTAAAGGTTAATTATAAACGAGTAAGTGGATAAAGTTCTTCCTTTGTCTTAACATTTATGTCTTTATAAAGAGTGACTGTTTCGTTGAAATCTTCGTCTGATTCATAGTCAAAATTATCTTTAAAGTTTTTTGGAAAAATTAAACCAAAATCATTTTTTAACTTTTCTATTGCCCACCAATAATCGTGTTGGTGTAATTGAGTACATTGAATATGATATTCATCTCCAAAGCTACCTAAAGTAAAAAAATAACTATTTTTATTTTTTCCTCTATATATATGTAATTGTAATTTAATTTTATTTTTCATTATATTATTTATTAATTATGAAGCTAATATACAACAATATTTTATATTATCAAATTTTTTTGATAACTTTTTTATCTTATTGCGTATTTACCATAATTAGGCTTACTCATTAAACTATAGGTTGCATACCTGGTAGCATCAGGAATATGATCGCTACCCTCGTTTGGAATATTAGTAAGTCTTCCTGCTTTATCTTTCTTCCACCTATAATCTCTAAACTCTCTTATTGCATTTGTAGAACTTTCTGTTATCATTAACTTATACCTTTTTAATAAATCAATACCTGCCATAATACTATTCTGACCTTTTACACTAGGTCTTATATTGTTGCCCATCCTTTTTAGTTCATCTATTAGTCTTACCTCTGCACTATCTCCAAAGCACAAAGTATTGCTTATATTGTTTTGCAATAAAAACTTATGTATGTCACTTGTTGTCATCATAGTTCTGTATAGTAATTCATTTATGTAAAGTGTATGATCTAATTGGTAAACCTCTACTGCACAGGTCGGATCGTTAGTGTAGCCAAAGTCTATACCAATAGATAATAGTTTGGCTTGTTCTGGAATATTACTTACTGTACCAAATGTAAATATTTGTGTTCTTGATAATGCTCTCTCACCAAGTCCAAATACTTGCCAATACTCCTCGTCGGTTTCTTTTAATCTTTCAAGCTCTGTAATTAGTCCTTTATCTATAAATGGATTATCCTTATATGTAGTCTTATAAAATATTACATCATCTCTTACAAGAACTTTATCATATATCCAATGTGTGCTTTCTGATGGATTGTAGTCAATTACTATTTTACCTTCTGTTCTAAATATTAATTGCTGCCAACTCTCCCAGTCTATCTCGTTAGCCTCATTTATAAATAGTAAGTTTCTTTTTCTACCCCTAATCTTTGCAGGTTGATCTAATGATATAAACTCTATAATATTATTGTTTAGTATGTATTCGCTATTTGATTTATTATGTTTCTCTTCATCATACAATTCATACTTGCGTAGTATCTCTAAAAAGTCTCTCATAACGGTAGCCCTAAGACTTGGCATTACACGCCTTGTTATGGTAACAATCTTTCCTGTGTTTATACTACAATAATCAAATATAATCCACATTAACAGGTTCATAGTTTTACCGCTTCGTGAGCCGCCCTGTTCAATTAATATTTTCTTATCTGATCTATAAAAATTATAGCCGTGATTGAATACTATGTTAGTTTCAACTCTTTGTGTCATTGTCTAAGACTTTGACTTCAAATATAGGGCTATCTTGTTGTAAATGGATATCTTGTGTTTCTTTTGGTTTACCTGCAAAGTAGTGATAGAATAATTGCACAAATTTAAAGTCACCTTTTTCAACACCATCTTTAAGTGCAAGGTAAGCTGCGTCTTCAAGCGGTGATAACTTCTCTATTAAGTTTACCTCTAATGCTTTTGATTTTCTACCTGCCCCTTTTCTTTTACCTCCGTGTGTCATCTCTTTTTACCTTGACCTCTGTATTTCTTTTTATATCCTACTTGTGATCTACTAGCATTCTTGCTATGAACACCTGGTCTTTTCTTCTTTGGTTTAAATATATATGTACTTATTATCTTCCTTGCCAACTTGAAAAAACTTGATTATTCAAGAGTATAATAACAAATATAATATTTTTTACCACTCCCAAGTTACTTTTTCTAATTCTTCCATAGACATCTCTTCCCTTAGTATTGTGTCTACCATAGCTGCTAGTTTAATTAGCACATCTTCTGGCAAGTATTTTAGCTTTGCTTTTATATATGCTTGCGTGTGTTTACGGCTTTTGTAGTTTGGTTTTTCAAATAAGTTGTCAAACCACTCTTGCATTCTTACATTATTTCTCTCATATACTTCAAACATTTTTAGTGAGTGACATAAAGTTGCACTGTCCATAGCAAAACCTAAATCGTTAAATATATTTATTATGTCTTTGTTTCTGTACTTATAATAGTTTTTTAATATGTGTACAAAAAATGATCTTGCCTCTACATATTCTGTTTTTCTATTTTTCTCAAGAAAGTTTAAACCTGTAACCTCCTTGATTTCTTTTGCCATTTTATATGTTTCTGTCATAAAAAAAAGTTAGTCTTGCAAGATATAAAAAAAAGTTGATATTATAAATTTATGTCAATATAATATGCGTCTAAATCTGTCATTTCAGTTTCAAAATAATCTTGATATACTTTAAGTGCATAAGCTACTTTATCTCTACCTGATTTTATAAAGTCTTTACTTACATAATTACTTATACCAATATCACAGCTTGACTTATCTATAACAATAAACCGAAAGTTATCTACACCAAATATTTCTGTATATATGTAAGCCTGTACGTCATAGGAATACCAATAAGCTGATTTTTCAAACTTTCTTATATCGCTTGTAGTCTTAAGATCTATAACACAATTATCTGCCAGGACATCTGCTTTACCACGAAATGGTTTGTCTTGCACCAGACCTACGCCAGGATATTCTACCTTACAACCTTTTATAAGTTGCATAGCAGGTTCATTCCTAAAAAAAGCATCTGCCAATCTCTCAGCATCATTCTTCTCTTTCATTGTATATACAGTTCCGTGTTCTTCTTGTGCTAGTTTGTACTTCTTTGTGTTCTTGCTTTGCACATCTACAAATATTTGTTTATGAAAGTATTCTGGTGTTAGTATTAGTAAGTGTACTAAAAATCCGTCTCTTAGTGGTTGTGTTTCAGGTGATCCATATTGCATTACATTATGGTATGTCTTTGGTGATTGTAATAAGAGTTTTATTGAGCTACTGCTAAATGCCCATTTGTGCATAAAGCCATAGTAAAAATTATCGTCCAACATATCAGACAATAGTTTTGTTTTGTCATAAAATTTGCCGTCAAGTAGTTTGATTTGATTATCTAACATATCTAATATTATTAAGTCCAAAGTTGTATTTGTGCAGTGTGTTGATCTAAACGTTTTTTTGCTTTTAAAAAATAGTCTTCATCTACCTCATATCCATCTAAACTAAAACCTAAGTTATGACAAGCTATTGCTATACTACCTGAACCTAGATGTGTATCTAATATTGTATTACCAGGTTCTGCATAATTCATAAGCAACCACTCATATAACTCTACAGGTTTTTGTGTTGGATGTATTTTTAAAGCTGCCATTTTACTGCCTTGTAAGTTACCATAATATCTATAATCAAATTGCCTAGCAACCTTATCAAAAGATGTCCAAGCTAACTCACCATCAGAAAAATTACTTACTGGATTACCTTTAAACCAAAAAATAATACCCTTACCTCCTCTTTGCCATATACTTGGAAAATAATTACCACCCCATATAATTTGATTTTTACTTACCTTAAAAAGTAAATCAAAAAACTCGTCACTTGGTATATTACTATCCCAGTCTTTGCTTGTGTGACGTTGACCAAGTCTATCTTTTTTTGTGCGGTTTGTATAAGTTTTTGCAAAGTCAATTCCGTAAGGTGGATCCACTATTGCTAAATCATATTGATTCTCTTTCATATTTTTAAGAGCAATCATACAGTCTTGGTTGTGTAAATTTATCATATACTATCAAAATTTTTATAAAGCATTATTACATTAAGACCATCATTTGTTGCCTGGTATTTTTTTTGTATCATAGTAAACTCTATAACCTCTACTCCATCATCAACAACAATTTTACTATCTTGTTCTGGCACAGTTGTAAACTCATCATACAATATTTCAAGTGTATTGTATAATCTTGTTAAGTGCTCATCACTAAAGTTATCTCCATCAATCTCTGGGTAGATGTTTATTTTCATATTTCTTAAGTTGATCTACTGCCTCTTGCATATCTCTTTGAGCTTCAAGTTTATCTTTTTTGTACTCTAGTATTCCCCTAAGTGCTAAATCTCTCTGTCTTTTTAGATCAATTAAATACCATTGTATATCAAGAAATGCGGTTATAATATTTTGTAGCTCTGGTGTACTTTTCATACTTGCCCACTTATTGAGTGTTTGACCTACTATTAAAATATTATTATCGCACTCTAAATCTTTTAAAGCATCTATTTTTTTATATGATTCTGTGAAATCCATTTTCTTGTTTAATTAAACTTGCCTGACTTTCCTCTAGCAAATATACTTTTTTGTTTTCTTTTTTCTTAGTCCATAATGTTGTATCAGGACAATATAAATCCTCTGATATTGGTAAATTAAATTTTGGTCCATTTAACCAAAACATATACATACCTTTAGGATCAAATACTAAATAAAACTTATGGACATCTTTTAGTTGCATAAGTTTATCATATTTATATTTTTCAAGCATCTTGCTTTCATAATACTTGTTTCTAAATTTCATCTCTATAACACACTCTTGTTGTTTAGGTGTTAAGCCTTTTGCGTCATAGTGTTCATAATTGCCACCACTCCAATCTAAGTTCCAACCATCTAAATTTAAAATACCAACTACAGATTGTTCAAACTTATGTGTTGTCGTTATATCCATTCTTATATATTTTATTTATATCATCTACCCAAGCCTGTACTTTGCCTACAATTTTTTCGCCTTTGCAGGTACACAAAGTTTCAAGGGGGTGATTAAAATATTTAGAATGAAGCTGCTCTATTAACCTTAGATCAGTATTTGTTATTTGATTACCTTTCACACCTTTAAATCTTTTCCACTTTTCGTAATCATTTTTTGATAACTGTATTTTCATCTCTTTATCTTAATTTGAAATTTGTTAAGTTTTTCTTGTCTGCTGTCGCAACCGCAGTCTTTATATCCAAACATCTTTGCTACTCTAGTTGCTACTTTTTTACCCTGACCAAATGTTATAATTCTAATTATCCTCTCTACTATGTCCCCTAACCCAATCATAATTTTTTATCTTTTTTACTAAATATTCTTTTGTTTTTAGCCAAGTGTTTCTTAAAGATACATAACTTATTGTAGTTTCTCTTGATAGCTCACTTATTTTTTTTCCACCACTAATTATTTTGAATACTGCTTTGTCATACTCGTTTAATTGTTCAAGCTCTTTATCAAACTCAACACCAAACTTATTTAGATCAATATAATCGTCATCTTTAATATTAAGTAAGTAATCATCTGATACAAATGATATTCTTTTTTCTTTTATTTTAAGGTGTAAAAACAAGTGGCGTAAAATCTTATAGCAGTACCAGTAATTAATATCATCTTCCCCATAAGAAAGATCTTTGCCTTTTTTAGTAAGGTCATCAATTTTAATATACATCTCAGAAACAAGATCTTTACAAGTATCGTCATTACAACCAAAGCTCTTGCAAATTCTTAGCCAAGTCTTATGTTTTCTGTATGCTATTTCAAGAATCACTTTTTTTTACCAAATGTAGTAAGTTTTTACCACCTACACTAAAGCCTACATTATTTGCTATTGATCTAAGTTCTATTGGTGAATCTATTGGTGTAGGTCTTCCACCTGTATCTATCTCTTTTATTTTTATTACAGCAAGGTATGTGTAAAACCAAAATTCTGGGTGGCTAACGTAACGGTGGATAATCAAAAAATTATCGCATTTATTTAGGAACTTCCCACCACCTTCTGCTGAACCAGGACTTGGAGGCTTTATATGATTCTCAAATGGGTGTCCGTTAGCGTGTTTTAATCTTAATGATTCTGTAACAGCGTGAGTTACTAAATAGATAGACACTTTCATCTTTCTTGTAAACATACGCATCTGACTTATGCAGTAATAATCGTACTCGTGATTACCGTATTCTTTCATTAAGTTTTTATCCTTGCTTAATGAATTATATGGATCAATTAGAAAACTATCATAATCAAATGTTTTTTTAATGACTGCTGCCTCATCAAGTAAACTTGTAGCTGAGTAAAATTTATCTATATCAATATATTTAAAATGCTCATCTACCCATTTAAGTTTTTTTTCCCAAGTTTTTTTTTCTATTTTTTGAAATGGTAAACCAGTAAGAAACTCTATAAGTTTTTTAGATATGTTAGCAGGATCATTTTCTGCAGAATAAATAAGAAACTTTAAATTATATTTAATTGCATAGAGTACAAAAAAGTAAAGCATTGTAGTAGTTTTACCTGTACTACTATGACCTAGAATTATATTGAAACTATTTTTTTTATATCTCCAGTATTCATCTAGGTCAGGTACAAGTCGTAAACCTTCTTTGATTTCTCCATTATATATCTTGTGGAGTTTATCAAGTTGTTTATCTACACCTACTAAATTAGAATGGTAGGTCCTCTGCATTATCACCGTTGTTGTTGCGATCAGGACTATGCTGTGCAGAAGTTACTTCCTTTTTCTTTTGTAGTGTGTTTAGTTTTGAAAATAGTTTTTGTTTATCTTTTGAATAAAGTGTGTCTATTTTTAAATACCCATCGTTATCTTTGATACTTTGTTGTACCTCAGGTGTCTGTGTCCATTTAATAAATGAATCATACTGTATGCTCATTTTTGAGTGAACAAAATCTTGTGGTGCTGTTTTTGTATATACACCACTTGCAAAATTATATTTAGGTGCTGAATAATTACTCATTGTTTTGCGGTTTAGCTATTAGTACTCTATACATAAGTCCTGCAACTGTAACTGTTTCCTTTAGTATTTTATCTTTAGCATTAATAATGTCTTCTTCTTTTTTAAGACTATTACACTTTTGCCATATATCAGATGTTACTAAGTTACTTGCTTCTTTTAATGCTACTGCTAATGCAATAGATTCCTCTTTTGTTGGTAATTGATTTTCCATAGGTCTCTTTAAATTTTCTGTTGCTATTTTATCAACACTTGCGTACTGATTTATTTTACCGTTGATTTCTCTTTCGGTAAGTAAATATACAATAGTATCTCGACTTTGATATGGAAATTGTGTATTACTTGGAATATTAAATACTGGCATATCACCGTTAGCCATTTCAAGTTTGTACTCTTGCATTTTTTGACCACCGTTTTTACCTTGCCACTCTTTACCTTGTTCTATAAACTTTATAGTAGATTGTCTTGATTGTTTATTTGCTAATGCCATTTTCTAAATATTTTATTTGATGTGTTAATGTTAAATTTTCGTCAATAGCAGAATCACGTTCTGATCTAAGTTTATTTACTTCTAGAGTTTTTTCATCTAGTTCATCTTCAAGTGTATCTATTTTTTTAATAAGATGTTTTATTTGGTCCTTTAAGAAACCATTTGCTTGAATATGTGCAATAGGATTTATATTATCCTGGTTTTGATTTTCTAAAAAATCGCTTATAGTATTACTCATAATTTTTTTAATTGTTAATCAAACTTATTAAGTTTTTTTGATAATTCCAAATACTCATCATATTTTATTTCTAAATCTACTTTATCTATTTTGTGAGTTTGTTTGGATATTTGTATAAGTTTATCAGCAGTACCAATACCTAAGAGCTCGTCTATTCGCTTACCCATTGTATATTGAAGACCGTTTAAAAATCTATTACAGTATTTGCATTGTGGAAATACATTTCGTGGATCAAACCTTAGAACTAAATGCCTACGAGATACAAAGTGTCCTGCGTCTATATCGTTCCATTTGTAACTACGACCACAAGTAATGCACTCACAATATCCTTTGGCATCTGCGTTGGACAGTCTTACCCACCTACTAAACAGCTTATCAAACTTTCTGATTATTGTTTTTTTACTCATATACTATATAGTATATAATATTAAATATAATAAATAATATTATATAGTATGTATTATATAGTATTACTTGGTTCTTGTTTTTTCAAAAGAACGCCCACCGAAGTAAGCTCCGACCATTAACATTAGTAATTGTGTAACAAGATCTAATTCATATTCTAAGAAGAAACCTGCGGCATACACTATTAGCATAAATATAAGTGCCATAGGTCTTACGTTCTGACTTAAAAAACTACCTCTACTATCTGCCTCCCATCTTCTTGTTACAGCTTCCATTTCAGCTATATCCATTTCAAGCAGTTTTAAAGCCTGATCTTTGTCCACTGGCGGTAAGGTATTGTCTTTTTGTATAATGTTTTTTACAAGCCCTAAAACGCCTTTATCAGGTACTACATCAAGTAGATTGTTTATTAGACCTGACTTTGCTAGTAGCTGACCTACCTTTGTCTCTCTGAGCGGTTTCCTTTTTTTCTTCTCTTGGTTTGACATCTTTGTATTCTATTGTTTGTGATATACCGTTTTCATCACGAAAAATCTGTAAAACATACTTTCTGTTTTTTCTACCTGAATGATAACTACAGTGTACCCAAGCAGGTGATTCTTTTGTACCATATTCCCATATAAGTACATCAAAGTCTAAATTGTCTTTAATAAAATCAAATACTTGTTTGTTAGTTATTTCTGTACCGTCCATATCTATATCAACCGCACCTAAGTTGTTTATATGTTTATGAGCAGAAAACTCTGCACCTTTTACTCTTTGGTTAAGAGCTTCACATCTAAACATACTGCTAATATATATTGGTCTGCCAAAGTGGTCTCTTATTGGTTGAAATATTTTCTCTGCAGTAATTTTAAGTTGTTCTAACTGCTCTTCATCTGGTGAGTTATCAATGTGGTTACGCTTTGCAGTTTCTGATCGTATTGCCTCTGATAATGTTAAGTTCTTAGATAAATTCATTTTAATAATATTTATTCATAAACCACTTCAAAAACATAGTAGCCCAAAATAGGGTACACATTAACCAAGCAAAACTCCATATAAGATATGGTACTTGTGTCCAAAAAGCATTCTTTGCCTCTTGTAATATTCTATTTAAAATTTCTTTCATAATACTTAAAGGTATAGTTTTTTTATTTATTCTACAATTAACTTGTTTATATCGTCCTGTATTTCTTCTAAGGTTTTTTCTATACGCATTCTAAGACCTGCTTCATATCTTAGTATTGGTTTACCGTTTCTATATACCTGAATGACAGGCACGGATTTTATAGCCCTTTTAATATTGTCAGATTGATCTTCTACAAAAGCGTATTGCACTTTTACATTACTTAATCTTTCTAAATTTTTATAGGCGTTTTTATCGTTCCATTTATAATTAAAATGTACTATTGTAAGGTCTTGCCCAAAACTAAATGTAGTAAATAGTAATGCTATTATTAAATTTTTCATCTTTTATCTTTTATCATTTCATATAGCTTCTCGTCTATATCTTGTAGTTTATCACCATTAGCATTTACTTTCTCTTCTATGTTTATTACTTTTTCTCGTATTAATTCGTCCTTCATAGAAAATTCTGTTCTCGATACTTCTGGTTCTGGCAACTGTTTAGCCAGTTCTATATCAGCTTGTAAACTATACCACATACCTACAACCGTTACAACGACTGCACCAATAGTAATTAAGTTTTCTACACTTATATTAAATTTTTTTTTCTTTATTTCTTCTATATCTATTTCACTCATTATCTTTTATTTTTTAATTTATTTTAAATGCCATATATAAAAATTTACTACCTACAGAGCTATCATTTAATCCGCCTGTAACATCAAATCCTGTTGAAGTAAAATCTACATAACTTACAGACGTTTCAGCATTACTGTTATTTGCTTTTAACCATTTATCATCACCTCTTACAGAATCTTGAATCCACCAAGAACCACCTCCAATATAATCTTTTATCAAAATCCAATCTGGTTGAAAACCTGTATTTATAGATTGTGTACTACTGGTTCCACTTCCTGTATATGTTCCAATCTTACTATATCCACTTACTGAATGAAAACAGTACATAATGTAATCATCCCCACTTCCGTTACCTAAAGAGCTTGTGCCGAAAGTTACAGCCGTTGCGGATGGAGCGGTATTATTCCAAACAGTTGAAGCGGTATCCTCAGCTCTTGAGTCGTTTAATTCTAAATATTTTGTTGCACCAATACTTGTATGAAATACTACCCAATTTTGTGCTGAATTAAGCCTTTTTGCAATTACCATTTCAGGTGCAGACGATAATCCGTGAAGTACTTTTGTTCCTGCAACACCTGTTCCTT
>TARA_R100001480_G_scaffold125206_2_pt1 | contig 12894 bp, 19 predicted proteins | sample TARA_R100001480 | Tara Oceans TARA_R100001480 (sample SAMEA2622212) | marine metagenome | biome: marine biome (ENVO:00000447); feature: mesopelagic zone (ENVO:00000213) & marine oxygen minimum zone (ENVO:01000065); material: "saline water (ENVO:00002010), including plankton... | reverse complement strand
TTTTTTTTTCAACAACTGCTGTTGTTATGTCACATATTTGGTCATCAATCATTAGGTTGAATAATCTTGAACCCCTGTTGTCATCCTGTGTTAACCCATGACCAATTACACCTAACATGTACAAATATTGATTTTTATCGCCTGCTGTGTCCACAAAAATAGTTTGTACTCCACGCTCAACATATTTTCCATAACATACTGGTATTGGTTTGTTGCTGGGTGTAAAGTCAACTGTGGTTGCTCTGTCAATGGCGGTAGTTGTATCAATGGATATGTCTGGTATATCAAAGCCCCCTGTAAAAGGACTCATAACAAAACTTACAACACCTTTTACAGCATCTGTAGTAAAATCAATTACTGGATCAATAATTTTTTTACCAACATTAACAACCTGATCCTTTTTACGTTGAAACCACGAACCTATACCCATTATGCTTTACCCCATTTTAAATCTGTTAGTGTGTCTGTTGCAAATTTGAATCCTTCATCTTCTTCAAAAACTGTTTGATGACTTTGCGTTGAAGCAAATCCATACACACTTGATTTTTCAAATGCACTAAAAGGACCACCACATTCTAATTGAAAGTCTGCTGTTGAATTGCTTGTTGATAAACTGAATGTATTAATAAAGCCATCAAACACTTCATATACGTTGTTGGTTGAAAATGTGTAGTCAGCATTTATAATTGCTTTCCTTATGACTACTTTTGCTCCAACAAAATTTGCATTTAATATTGCTTCTGCGTTGCTTAAATCAACACCCGTTAACGACAAAGATACTTTTTCGTTGTTGGCGTTTACTGTTTCTGAAATTTCACTGTGCCCAATATAACCTAAATTTGCATTATATGTAACACTATCAAATGTTAAGTTTGTATCACAGTTTGTAAAATTTAAAGCACTTACGCTGCTGTCTGTGCCAATTACAAAAAGTGCTGTGCCGTCTTGCGATGATATGCTTACAAGATCCACAACTCTTCTTGTTGCGCCAGCCAATCCTGATTGTGCTGTTGTAGAAAGATCTCTAGGCATTATAAAGTCTCCGCTACATCTAACTCATATATGTACACACCGTCATTTCCTAATTTAAATTCTTGTGCATCATTTGTAAGTCTCACTGTTACAGGTACATCAGTAGTCGCTGTGTGTTGTGACGAAGGTACTTCTGTTATTAAGTTTGGAAAAATATTAATTGTTGTTTGTGTTGTGTTAGACAGCGTTTTATCTGCTGTTAACATGTATACTTTTGTGTGATTAGCAAATTTTATTAAGTCACCTGCTTTAAGTGTACCGCTACCCGATGGTGTTACTGTGATTGTGCTTGCTCCTACAGCAGCAGTAGAAGTTACTGGTAACTTTGTACCGTCATTTACAAATGTTCCATTAGAGCTGCCTATTACTGGCGGCACAACTGTAAATGTATCAAACGGACCTCTTTGTGTTGTAATAAATGCGTTTATAGCGCCGAAATCATCTCTTGTTAAAGGTATGCTTACAAGTGTAAAACTAAAAAATTGTCCACCCAAGTCTTTTGAAAACGTTTTGTTGGTTAACGTTGTTGTTACAATAGTGTTAGCATTGCTCTGCCAATTAATTGATTTAAAATTTGTTGTTGGAAATGTTCCAGACATTATGCAAATCTCCTTCCTTGTCTACTCATTGCTTCATTAACTATATTAGTTATAAGTCCTCTTCTGTTTACTAAAATTTGGTCAACACCTTGCGCGTCAACTGCATTGATGTTAAAGTTTATATTTGTGCTGCCTAAACTTGAACCCATACGTTCGTTTGGTATAATAGTTCCTGCTGAATTAGGCACAAATAACTCAGGCCCTCGTTCTCCAACCAAGAATGCGTTGTTACCGCCAACTGGTCCCCCGCCTGCTCTTGCACCGCCAAATCCTATTTTACCGCCGTTTGCATATCCAACCTCTCCACCGTTTGCAAATAACCCACCTGTAAAGAATGATACTGCTGCATTGATTAATTTTGCTTTGGTATTCTTTTCAACTGCTTTTGTGTTCTTATCACGTTCTTTTGTCTCACCAAATATAGCGTCTCTTATTGCTTCAATTTTAGGTCTTAATAATTCAAGTACAAACACTTCAATTAACAATTGTGTTATGCTTGATATAATTGCTTTTGTAATTGATTTAAATGCGTTTGCCATAGATTCAGCAAAGTTTTTTCCGTCAACAATAGCGTCTGCAAATGAATCACCAACGGCTTTTGCAAACGACCTAAATGCAGTTGCACCTGTGTTAACTATACCTGTACCTAATTGTACTTGATCATATAACGTTTCAAATTTTTTAACAAGCGCAGCATCTAATCCAAGTTGATTTAAATTTTTTAATCTTTGTCGTAATGAAGCAAAAGCGCCATCTGCATCTAAAACATTGTTTTTCATTTTTTCAATTGCTTCATCTACTTTAGCCATTTGAGATTCTGTTTCAACTAATGTACCTTCAACCTTTTTTGCCATTTTATCAAATTCATCAAGAATTAATTTTGTACCTGCAACCGCAGCCGCTAATTGAGTAATTGTTGCAGCATTTTTCTTAAAGAAATTTAATATTGATTTTAAAATACTGGCCCCTTTTTTAAATGGTCCTAGCAATCCAGTAACAACTGCGTTACCTACTACCATTAAAGCACCGCCGAGTCTTATAGCCGCACCAGCAATTTTAAAGAACGCAACTGCAATTCCAAGAGATAAAAATAGTTTAAAGTTTTTTGCAAACAATAATAATCCTTTTGCTATAGCGCCAAACGCAACACCGATATTAACACCAACAACTTCGCCTAGTTCTCTGAAATTGTCTGTGCCACCGCTAACTTGTTTTATAGTGTCTGTTAATACTGGTAAAAATCCTCTACCTATTGCATCTGCTAATCCGCTAAATGCATCATTTAAATTTGAAACTGCTTGACTGTAATTGTTTGTTAGTTTTGCTGCCGATCCACCAAACGCTTTGTTAGCAGCAATTTCAAATGCTTCTAATAATATTGCTGAACCTTCTGATGTTCGTCCTATTTTTGAAATTTCTAATCTTGAAATGCCTAATGCTTCTTCAAACATTTTAAATACAGGTATACCTCTGTCACCTAACCTGTTTAATTCTTCAAGACCTAAACCACCAGCAGTTGTTCTACTGTATAAATCTGTTATGGCTTGTAAAGTACCTACCCTATCTGCTGTAACCGACGCAACGTCTTGGAACATTGTTAACAGTTTTGTGGTTGGTTCTATACCAGCACCTTGTAATTTAATAAAAGTATTTGTAAGGTCATCAACTTCAAATATTGAAGTTTTTGCAAAGTCTAATATAAAGTCAAATGCTTTTCGACCATTTTCAATTGAACCAGTAACTGCACTTAACGCAACACGTAAGTCTTGAAACTGCGCAGCAGTTCTAATAATAAATTGTCCAACTCTAACTGCTCCAAAAGCTACCAACGCGCCTGTTGCTGCTTTTAATGCTTTACCTAAAGAAAAACTACGTGCCTCTACTTTTTTTAAATCACGTTGAACCTTACCAAGAGCCTGCTGGTTCTTGATTTGTATTTCTAACAATAGTTTCTGTGTACTCACAGCCATTATTTTCTTCTCCTTGGTATAGCAGGTGTCCTTACATTATTTCCCATAACGTTTTGCGATTTGCTTTCGTTATGTTCATATAACATATAGCCAGCCCACAAGTTTAACTCCAACGTTGACAATTGTAACACTTTTTCAATAGGCATTTTTAACCTATCTGCTAGCGCAATTACAAATTTCAACTCAACGTTGGATTTTATTCCTTTGCTGCTGAAGCCTGGTCAATTTCAACTTTAGCGTTGTTAATTGCACTACCCACACGTATCACTACGTTTGGATCAGCTTCTTGCATCAGTTTAACTCTGTCAGCATCTTGAAACAATGGTTTTCTATTTGCGTCTAACGCTTTTAATAGAATAGATTCAATTAATGCTTCCACAGTTTTACCTTGTTGTTGCAATTCTATAACTTTACTTTCTACATGTAACGCATATGACTTCTTGTAATATATGTCAGTCTGCCATTCCGGCACATGTAGTTTTAACAACTCACCACTAATTGTTGATTGGTAGTGTTTTGTTATGTTGTCTGTTATACTCATCTTTATCTCCTTATATTTGTTTTATGTTTTTAATTGCTGGTCTCATCACACCTTCTCTGGCTTTTGGTGATCTACCTGCTTCAAGAGCTGGACCATAAGGTTGGGGATTGACAATCCTAAATTTCCGTCCCTTTCCTCGTTTGGTCCAACTCCTTTTAAAAAGTCCACTCCTTACGGGTGACCTTCTTTTTATATCTTTGAACAATACGTCAGTTAAAGTTTCAGTTACACCATTTACGATTTGGTCAACCGCTGCAATGGCTTTTCTTGAATTAAAACTGACCTTACTCATTAAAGATTCGTTTTTGTTACAGCACCACTAACTTGAAATGATACTGATGCAGTTACCGCCGCGTCATTTGCAACGCTGATATCATGCGATGTTATAATAACTTCTGCATTTAATTTGATACCAGTTGTTGTACCTGACGGGTATAATTCAACTGTTGCTGCTGCTGAACCTGGTCCAGCAAACAACGCTTGTTGAGCACTGTCATCGTCTCTGAAAAACAATTCCATTGTACCAGTTGCTGTTGTAAGCCCTGGTAGATATGTTCTTGCTGATTCAGTCATAGATGTAGTTTCTATTGTGTCACCAGTCTGTGATAAACTGAATGCCGTAATTGAAGCTAAAGTAGTAGCAGAGCCACCAACATCAAACTTCGCTACGCCATTGATTCCGTTATAAACGGCTGAGTTTGTAGCCATTAGTTTTCCTCCTCAAAGGGTTTGATGACCTCGGCTTCTGCTTTTGTAATTCGCATTTTTGCTTTTGGTCTGGTTGTTAATTTAGTCTTTTTTTCTGTTTTTAAAACAGCAGGTTTGTTAAAAGACCAACCTGACTTCAACATTGTCTGAACATCTTGGTTTTGGACAATTTTTGAATTTCCTTGTTTGTCGTACATTTGTATAGCCATTATGCATTTCCTCTCTTGTAAACATATTCAACATCAAGCGCAATAACAATTTCAGCCAACGGTGGTTGTCTCTCAATAACTTCAATATTTGTTATTCTTGAAACAACATAATGCGTTGCATCTTTGTCTATGGTTACGTCTCTGTTGCTTTGTGTTTCTATTGTTTGTTCTATTTGTTCTATTAATTGATTACGCTTTTGGTCGATGTTAGTGCCTCTTAAAAAACATCTTAATTGTATATTAAGTGTTCCTTGTCTTTCTGTAAAAGTTATATCTGTACGGTCCTCGTTTGAACCAAATACTAATATAGCAGGATATTGTGTGATTGCTAATTTTTCAAAGTCAAAATATTCACGTGATACCAAACCCGCTGCTGGGTTGGACATGTTTTTTAACTGTTCGATTATGTCTACTGTTATAGCTTCTCTAGCGCTCATCTCTATCTAACGAGACGATTAAAATGCGTTGGCTGTTTTTCTCCATCACTAACTGTGCCGCTGCTATCAAAATCGTATTCTACTCCATCTTCCATTACGTTTGTTAATTCTGTGTTAAACTCTTCACGATAATATTGCATTTTTTCTCTGAATACATCGCCGTCTGGACTGAAAGTTGAAAGCCTTGGATATATGTAATAACCAAGTACATGATATACTGCTGCACGCTTTAATTGAGAGTCAGTTAACAAGTTATGATCCATTTCTGAATATGTTCCAGCGGATACATCATAACGGTTAAATGTAGCTCTAGGCCACCATTTTATTCTCAATTGTCGTTGGATGTCTTGTGTTGTTTTTGTATGTAAATCTGAAAAGTCTTGGATTCCATATGTAAGGATTTCCGGTTCGTACTCTAGCAGATCTGTGTCTGTACTATAATTGGCCACGCTGTCCTCCTGTTGGCTGTTGTATCAGTCCTTCTGATATGAATATTTATTACAATGGGGGTATAAACCCCCACTGTAAACTGAGGTTATTATCCTAATTAAAATTAGTCTACTAATGACTCAGATTTGATTCTAACACCATACTGTTCTTTAAGTATAGCATTTCCTCTTGCTGTAGTAGCAACAAATTCTGTACTTCTTAAAGAAGCATCATATTGTTCCTTAACAACAATTGGTCTTTTGATAACGTGCCCTAGGCATTCAGGAGAAAATACGCCACCGATTGAATCATTCGCTGAATCAACTGATACTGCAGTTGTCATGAATAATTTACAGTTGTATATTCTACCTAAGTAAGCGCTTGAGCTTAAGATTGAGTTACCTGCGTCAGATATTGCGTTAGCACTTGTTCCAGAACCCGCTGCAGTTAAAACTTTAGCAACGTTATGGATTGCTGCTGGAGCAAAAACACCGTAATAATCACCTTGAGCATCAGTTGGAGCGTTAACAGCTCTTAACTTGTAAATTGCTTGAAGGATTAAATCTGGTGTAAGGTCTGTTCCACCTGTACCCAATCTGTTTGTAGTAAATGAATCAAACTGTCCAAACACGTCTGCATCAACTTTCTCGCCGATAGAATTTCCTAAAATTCTACCAACGTCTGCAGCAACGTCTCTTCCAGAAGATTCTCTTAAAAGATCCGTTAAGTCTGCTCTCACACCAATTTCAGTTGCTGTGATGTTTACAGTTGATGGGTTGACACTTGTTTGTGCAGTGATGTCAGTACCTTCTGTTAAAGCGCCTGCTGATACCTCAGGATAAACCGGGACTTGTGATGTTAATCCAGGTGTTCCTGTCATATCAAACACTTTAACTAGGTTACCAGCGATTGAACGTTCGCTAGCGGTAAACACAGCTTCTCTTAACACATTTGTTAAAAGAGCACCGTGTGTGCTTGTAGTATTAATAGCCATTTTGCTATCTCCTTATAGTTGTTGTTTAAAACATACGAGGTTTCGCAGAATTTTTCATCTGTAATTCCTTGTATATCTTTCTATGACTTGGATTATTCATATCCAAGTTTGAGATATCAACGTCCTTAATACCGTCTGGTTGTGTGTTTGATTTTGCTCCAGAACCACTTGGGCCCGCTTGAGAAAAATGAGGATTAGTTTCAAGAAATACCTTGATATATTCATCCACACTTAACAAGTCGCCCTTGTCATTGTATTTCGGAGCATTGTTTTCGCCCCAAACTTCAACTTCACCCGCATCATTCAACTTAACGTTGTCTTTCACTAACTTAGCAACTTGTTCAGGAGAAACTGCCCTGTACTTGCTTGCCGCGTTAAGAATCGCACCGTCAACTTTGACTGAATTGAGTTGGTTTCTGAGTTGGTCAATCTCTGAGTCTTTCTTTTCAGCAGTGTCTTTCAAGATCTTCTCAAACTCACCACGCTTTTTCTGCTCTTCGAGTTTTCTTTGTTCCTCTTGTGCAGTCAATTCACGGTATCGTTCTACATCCACATCTTGGAATTGTTTTAATACTTTTTCTTCTGTCCTTGTTCTGACTGAAGCCATTGCATTATTAAATTCTTCTAATGTAAAGGTTTTAGGAGTTGATTTCTCCGCCTGATCTTGAACGTCATTGCTGACAGTTTGTTTTGAGTCCGCCGGTTTGGTTTCAGTACCCTCATCGGTTTGGACTGCGATGTTTTTATCTTCCATCTGAAGCCCTCCATTTAGTTAGTTGGATAAACTTATTTATACAAACATGTCCTCGTTACCTACTATTTGGTACCAGTTTGTTTTCTTACGTAAAGTTTTTTGTGCTGCTTTTAATTTCTTCATTGGTTGAATCATTACAAGCGGACATTTTTGATAACTGAATTGCATGCCTTTTACCAACCCATTGTTAGTTGGGTGGTCATACATAATTGCTGTGTGTGGTTTGTTTTTTTGTATTGAATTACAAATTTTTTTTAGGTTTTTTTCTATTACCGTATTATCGCAATACACAATAATAATGTCAAGTTTAAAAATATCAATAATGTCACACAAATGAGCAACCTGTTTAGCCAGGTCAGTTTTTGCTTTAATGATTTCGTAAGTCTTGTCTTTAATAACTTTGCTTGCGAATGGACAAGGTGCGATTCCAGACGCTTTATGCTTCTTTCCAATAACATTAGATATCCACTTGACGATGTCTTTTTTTCTATTTTCTTCTTCCACCAGACTTTTTATTTTTTTTCTTTTTGGCCATTGATGGTTTTCTTCTACCACCAGTTTTTTTATTGATTGGCATTGTCTTTTTCCTCCTTGGTATTCGATTTACTAAAAGTGCTGAAGCACTGTTTGTTGTCATTATTGGCATAACTTGAATAAAGATCTAATAATTCTAATCTCCTTTTTTTGGCCATTGTTATTACCTTTTGTAGTTTCTTACGTGCAATCTTGGCCGAGTTTGCACTTTGATTATTTAACACTCTTTCATGAAACTTAAAGTAGTCTATAAGTGCGTGTTTTAACGCGCCGTGTGCTGCGGTTTCAATTGCTGGTTTATATAGTCTACCGAAGTTAGGCATGTTATTCCTTTTCTATTGGTGTAAAACGTATGCTGTGCCATGGTGCTGTGTTTCCGTGCGTGTTTTTGTAAACATCGCCAGTTTGAACTGATTGTGCACCCATAAAGCTCCTTGTTCCATTACCAAATCGTTTTTTTTGCACTATCTTGCAAGGTTTCCATTCTTGTCCTTTTGCAAAATAACGCGTGTGCGCTGTCTGTTGACCCTTCCTTGTCTTTATACCTGCCATCGAAATCTACCTCCATGCACGTATACTCCAGTAAGCAGCCGACAGTGATTTCTGTCCTTTTACTTTTGCTAATATTGGTTTAAATCTAGCCATAAAACTTTTCTTACGTGCTGGTATATTTTTCTTTATACTCATGCCCGGTTGTCCAAAACGTACTTTTTGTACGTTTCCTGTCCGTTGGTTACGAACATAAACAGCAGACTTTTTGCTTTGTCCTGGTGTTCTAAATGGTTTATTGAGTGTTACCGTCCTGCCCTGATACTTGGCCATTTGATGTTCCTCCATTAAAGAATTGTTTCATTTCAGGGTGTGTGGCTAATATTTCTTCATCAGTCATGCCCTGATCAATCATTTCACGTATATGTTTTACCATTTGATTTGGTGCAACCATTGCTGGGTGTACACCCAACTTGCCCATTTCTTCATGTAATTCATCATCATCTTTTGCTAATGCTTCAACTATTTTTCTGTCAATGTAATCACGCACTGCAGGATTTTCTGGTTTAGCATCTGCCGCTTTTTTTAATGTGTCAATATCTAATGATTTATCTTTAAGGTGGAACGCTCTTGGATATTTGATAGTTCCATCAAATTCTGTTTGTAACCAGTTTGCTGTTAATCGCCAAATTTGTTCTTCTGCAAGTTCTAAATTACGAGCCTTTTCACCAAGCCTTGTATCTAACAATTGAAATTCTGCTATTTGGCTAATTCCACTTGTTTGACGTGTTTTTATACTTCTTATTGCACCCATGTGGGACATCCTGTCAATCATTTCAACTTTGGTGTTGATAGAATTTAGGATACCTTCAATACTTTGTCCCGATGGTTGAAGCATGTACGGTTTAAGTCCTGGATCTAATTCGTTTGGTACAGTTACAATTGCACCTGCTCCTGCTGCTGCTTCAACGTCTGGTGTTTTAACTAAACTTGGGTGATTTGATATTCTTATTAATTGATCAAGCTCTGACAAATCGTTGTAAATTGAATTACTCATGTCTGCTACATCACCTACATCAGATACACCTATTCCTCTGCTTGGTGATCTATTTGCATATACCCATACTGCTGGTATCTTACCTAAATCATTAGGCATTTCGTCAACCAATGATGTTGGTTCTTTTTGTTCAGGATGATATGCGTAAAGTCTAATTGTTTCGTTTGTGTATTCTCTAATAAAATAAGTTTCTGCTGTTCCATACGTTGTATTTTCAACTTCAACAATTTTTAAATAGTCTAATTCATATAAACCGCTTTCAGTTCTTGTCCAATTCCAATCAAGAATGTTAGGTGGAGTATAAAGATTCAAATATGGTCTTATTTTTTGATTTAATTCTTGTGCTCTTGTTTTTGCAATTGATTTAGGTTTTTCAACCATTACCAAACAGTGTCCATACACTGTACTCATTATGTTTGCGTCTCGCATGAAGCTGTCAAACGTTCTTCCTTCAAGATCCGCATCTTCCATTAACATGTTTATTTCAGGATATTGTTCTAATGACATTAAATTTCTTTTTGGTGGGTTTCTAAAAAGATATGAATTGTAAATGTGCGTAATTGCTTTTACATGATTTTCAAGTGGTGTTACAGTTAATCTTTTTAAATATTCATTATCTGATTCATACACATATCTTGTTAGGTATTGACCCATTCTGTAAGAATGACCACCCATATAAGAACGTATAAGGAACTGCCATCTTTTGTAATAGTTAAGATATTCATTATGAACACCTATAACATTGAATATGCTATTGTTATCGTTTGGATCTTGGTTTGTTAAGAAATCACTTATGAGTGCCATCTATTTTCTCCTACTTTTACGTTCCATGTTTTTAGCTCGTTATCGTTATTGTACTGCCTTGTTATTGGATACATGTAACTTACAAAGTACGAAAACGCATCGTTGATGTGATCAAACCCTGTATCCTTTTCTGGTTGCGACGTGCCTGGTTTGTATACTTGTCTTTCCATTGCCGAAATTAACTTACGGCATTTAGGATGAATGAATACCTTACGCTCACCGTTTCCGTTGCATAGTCGCGAGTTTGTTGAATTTATTCTGTCTCTTATCGGCATGTGCTTATTTAACACCTTACATATGAAGCCCGCATTTTGCAGGATGCTTAAGTCTGTTCTACCACCCGCACTTGTTCTACGTTGTTTACAAGATGGGTCAGGATATGCAAATATCTTAACACCAGGAAAACGTGTGTGTATTTCTTCGCATAATTCTTCAGTGTTTGAACCATACATTTCAATTTCATCAATTACATATATTGTATCATTTTCCATTACCGATATAACAGCCGAAATCGGATTTACGTTAAAATCAATTCCAACATGTATTATTTGTTTTGGTTTTTCAAAATGAAAATCTTTAACTGATGCTGCACGTTTAAATCCGTACATAACCACTCCACTGTATGTTTCAAATGTAGCGTTAAATTCTTGATTAAAAGTTTTTGTATCTAATTCTGTTTTTGCTGTGTCGATTTCATCTTGGTCAACAAAACCACCCTGTATAGTTGTAAATGTATGTGATGACCAACCATCTCTTTTTTCTTGATATAAATCATACAACCAATTACCAATTCCTTTGGGTGTACCGCAGAACAAAGCCTTACCTTTTGTGTCAGCCAACATGGGTCTCATAACTTCATACCACGCTGCTTGTGGTATTTGGGCAGTCTCGTCACACACAAGGAAATTTATTTTTGCGCCACGCAGGCTATCAAAATTATCTGCTCCTCGAAGACATATTTTTGAATTGTTTTTTAGCGTAATGCTTAGCTCAGCTTCATTTGCTTTCTTGACCCAATTTAATTGGAATAACTTTGTTTTTAATTGATCCCACCAAACGTGTTTTGCTTGTCTGTAACTTGGAAGTACTGCCCAACATATTTGGTCAGGCGCTTGTGACGCATGATAGCATATTTCTCTTATGCCTAATGTTGTTTTGCCAAATCTACGTCCGCTTACTAAAACACGAAACCTTGAATTGTCATCTGCAACTGTGCGTTGTGCAACACTTAATTTCATTACTTGTCTTCCTCCCAAGGTAGAACTTCAAGGTTCTCTTGACTGTTAGGATCATCTTTCTGTCCAAGATAATTTTTACCTAAGAAGATAAGCATTCTTGTATCACCTGCTTCAACGGCTTTCTTAAATTGTGCTCTACGCAATGATTCTTTTCCTACTGCTTGTCCTTCTTCAACTGCTTTTTTAAATCTTTTCTTAACATTTTCTCCGCTCATACCAACGATAAAACCTATCTCTTCGTATGTGCACATCAATGAACCTAATTTTTTAATCAGTTCTTTATCAACTGTTTTATATTTTTTTCCTTTGTTTGTTATCATGCTAATTGTTTATCCTTAACTACAATTCTAAAATGTCTAGCATCTGTATCACCATTTGCTGTTACAATTTTTACTTCAATTGGATATATGTTGTTAACTGTTCCGCCATTTACTCTAAAAATAACTTTTGTGCCTGATATTGCTACGTCTGCGCCTGCGCTTGTTGGAAATGCTAATGGTGATGAGTCGCCTGATATTGTGCCTATTGTAACTGTTTTTGAAGATAATGAATCACCTGTGTTTAAGTAATCAACAAAATCTAAAGAATATGATATGTTAGCGTCTGGATCTTTGTTGATATATATTCCTTTGTGGTCTTTTTGAAAACCTGTTAGATTGGACATTAACTATTTCTCCTTGTTCCAGAACCAGCAAATACTGGTCGATTTAGTTTGAATTCTCTGGTTTCTTCTTGGACTGTGTGTGCCCTCGATTCAACTGGTATAGTATTTACACGCGATTCTTCCAATACTTTTATTAGTCTAGATTCTTCTGGTACAACAAGCGTTCTAATTTCTTGTGCAACCCTGAAAGTATTGAACGGATCTACGTCAATATCTTCACCTGCTATGCTTAAAGTTACGTTAATTGGTAGTGTTGATTGACCAGATTTTATTACAGTTGCTTGAGCTGTTATTGTACTTGATATGTTAATAGTGCCAATTGATTTTTTAATAGCAGCAACTGAAATCGTAGATGATACATTTAACGTGCTTGATGTAATCAGCGTAGCAGTTGGTATTGCTGTTATATTACTGCTTATTGATAGTGATGTTGTT
>TARA_R100001480_G_scaffold1424_5_pt1 | contig 12947 bp, 8 predicted proteins | sample TARA_R100001480 | Tara Oceans TARA_R100001480 (sample SAMEA2622212) | marine metagenome | biome: marine biome (ENVO:00000447); feature: mesopelagic zone (ENVO:00000213) & marine oxygen minimum zone (ENVO:01000065); material: "saline water (ENVO:00002010), including plankton... | reverse complement strand
GGGATTGGTTCTCTTGCTGGCGGAGGAGATATTGAAGACGCTTTAATTGCAGGTGCTGTGGGTTTTGCGGGTGGCTCCCTTGCCAAGGGTGCAGGATTTGGCACGGGTACAGGACAAGGTATTGAAAGACTGTTGCCAAGCTACACAAGCAAAGGCGTTACAACAAGTGCTTTAGGATTTGGTCCAACCTCTACCAATGTAGTGCAGAGCCTTGGTGCAGGCATGCCGGAGGGAACTGCTCTTATGCCTGGGGAAAAGAAGGGTATTCTCTCAATGTTTGACGACATGAGCATGGGCACAAAACTTGGATTGGGTGCCGCTGGGCTGGGCCTTCTTGGTGGTCTTGGCGAAGAAGAACAGAGCGTTGGCACGAGAAGACCAGAGGGTCCTCCGGGTAAAGCCTTCGGCGAGGTTGTCGGACGCTCTGGAAAGAGGTATGATGTAAATGACCCTACGGATATGAAACAATATGCAGATGAACTTAGAGAGCTTCAAGATCCAGGGTATGATTACTACACTGACGCTTATCGCCCTGTTGCTCGTAGTTCTGGGTACGCAGAGGGCGGAGAAGTGAAAGACGACGACCTAAAGCCAAATCAGTATAGGCTGAACAACAGCCCCGGTAGTTCAGTTATAACAAGAACACCCCTGCAACAGGAGCGGTATGAGCGTCAGTTTAGAGGGGAAGTAAGTGGGCCGGGGACAGGGACATCTGATTCTGTCCCCGCGAGGCTCTCCGACGGGGAATTTGTTTTAACAGCTAAAGCTGTTAGAGGTGCAGGCGGTGGAGATAGAGATATCGGTGCTGCACGTTTATATGACATGATGTCAGAACTAGAGGCGACTGGATAATGGCAACACAAACAGTAGAACAGGTATCGAGACTAGCTCCCTTTCAGGAACAATTTCTGAAAGACATTTTTGCGCAGGCTACCGCACTTAAAGGAACTCCACAACCCTTTGCCCCACAACAGTTGGCTGGTTTATCTTCTAGTCAGCAGCAGGCAATATCACAAGCACAAGCAGGTATAGGTGGTTATCAGCCGTTCTTGCAGGCGGCGCAACAGTTTGCAGGGCCTGGCGGCGCACAACAGTTTATGAACCCCTTTGAACAGCAAGTTGTTCAGCAGACAATGCAGGACATCGGTCGTGAGGGTGCAAAGGCTCAGGCACAACTAGCAGGTCAGGGCGTTGCCTCTGGCGCGTTTGGTGGTTCTCGCTTTGGTGTAGCACAGGGTGAGCTAGCAGGTAAGACATTAGAACAGCAGACACGAGCCGCTGGTCAGTTAAGACAGCAGGGCTTTCAGCAAGCGCAACAGGCAGCGCAAAGAGCCGCACAGCTACAAGCTGGTTTGGGACAGGCACAGCAACAGTTGGCTGGTCAAGACATCAACCAGCTTCTGGGTATCGGTTCTCTGCAACAGCGTCAGCAACAGGCTGGCTTCGATGTTGCCAGAGCCAACCAGCTTGCACAGCAGGCTCTGCCGTTCCAAGAAGTCGGCTTCTTGTCAGACATCTTCCGTGGTGTACCAGCGTTGCAGTCAACTATTCAAACATCTACAACACCGCCTCCAAGCCTTGGCTCACAGCTTCTCGGACTCGGTATCGCGGGTGTTGGTGCCGCAGGCTCCGCAGGTGGTTTTGGTAATTTGTTTAACATGGGTGTGAGGAGTACCTAATGAACAACGAAGTTCTTCGCCGTAAACTGTTTCGTACTGTATTAGCGGACTCACGTTCTCCAGCCGGGATCCTCGCATCTTCGCCTGAGATGGTAGATACTGTAAGTCGTCGTGCAAACGGCGGACTTGAAGCTCGTAGAAGACTTGCAGGGCAGCAGTTTATGAGACAGTTTGCTGGCATGCCTGAAGGTAGCAGAAAACCCGAATCGTATTTACAGGTCTTAGACCGTATCAAAGGTCTTCCATACAATCAACAGGTGCAAGAGCTTACAAAAGCTGGTTATGGAGCTACAATAGGTCCTGATGTTCCTGCTGCCATAGGTGCTGCTACTGATGAGGTTTCTCGTCGGGCAGGAATTGCTCGTCAGACAATTAGTGACGACCTTAGTGAAGTTCTTGCACCAGGGGCAGATAAGCCTATTATTGACGCAATACAAAGCGGCATTGTTTCTGTTAAAGATGCACTAGGATTAATTGGCCCAGCAGATGCTGGTATGCCTGGAGGTGAGGCTCCTGTTAAAAATAGAACGCCTTTGTCTGCAACTGATTTAGTTGTTCCAACTGATGACGATGAGTTCGGTAACATTGCTCCAGATGGTACAATGCCAACAAACGTATCACCAAACGACGTAGGGTCAGAAACGACGGCAGCGGAAGAGCTTGCTGCTACTCAGTCAACTCAAAGTGAAACTCAAAGTGATGCGGAAAAAGACGCAAACAAAGAGTCTCCACCTAAAAAACCAGGAACTTTTACAACTGTTCTCACCCCTGAACTTATAACAAATCTCACAGAAGGTACGATAAACACAGAAGAGGGGTCAAAGTTAGCGCAAACCACAGGAAATGCTGTGATTGATCAAGCTCTTTCTATTCTTCAAAACACAACAGACGCTAAAACCGAAAGTCAAAAAGCAAAAGGTGTTGACGAAACTATCGGTATTACTGGCAACAGAAAAGAGCGTATTGAAAAGCGTAAAGCTGTTCTTAAAGAATTGCTTGGTGAACGTGCCAAGGATATTCGCACCGATGCAAACTATAATCTTATGATGACAGGTTTAATGATAGCTGCGGGTGAAAGCCCTGACATGATGACGAATATAGCTAAAGGAGTAGCTATGGGTCTGAAGGGTTACGGTGAGGCCGCAGGTGAAGAAGCACAAGCCGTAACTAAAGAAGACCGTGCTTTGACAATGATGGCAGCAGAAGAAGTGGGTGCTGAGATTACAAGTGAAAAGGCAGCAGCTTTGAAGGCCGAGCAGCAAAAAATTACACGTCAACATGAACAACAAATGCAGGACAAAAGACTTGCTACTTCTCTTCTTCAAACTCAGATACAAACTGGTTCACGAGAAGCAATTGCTCTTGCGAATATTGCTTCAAAAGAAAAACTAGCAGGTAATGCCTTTGAGCAAAACGTCGCTTTGTTTGGCTTAAAAGCTGATCAAGAGGAAAAGATTTTTGAAATGAAGGCTGACCTTGAAAGAGAGCTTGCTGAAGTAGACACTGAAACCATGAAACTTATGAAAGTTGTTCAAGCTGACGCTAAAGCAGATGGGGATGAAATGTCTGATCTTGACGCTTTGATTGCAGTCAAACAGGCAGGAGCCACAACAGGAAAAGCAACAGACACCACTAACTCTTACAACAGGTTGGTTGCTGCTGGCATGAAGCCTATGGATGCATGGCTTCTTTCCAACTCTGGTGCTGTGACTGAACTCATTAAAGACATGGGTTCAGACGACTTCCAAAACTTCTTGATGGGTAAATTGGCACAAGGTTCTCAACAACCACAAAACACACAAAACACACAAAACACAGTAACAGGTGCTGAAGCTCAAAAACACATAGATGCTAACGCTGCGGCTTTAGCTTCAGGGCAAACCACTTATGAAGTTGACGGCAAAAAATTTGGTGTAGTGCAAAATTAAATGGCTGAGTTTACTCCAAACCCTATCGCAGAGTTTACTCCAACTCCAATAGACGAAGAGGAGCGGACGTTTGTACCACAGGCGTTTGTACCACAGCCAGTGTCCGAGACCCAAGAGTCAACGACGCAGGAAATTGCTGAAGGTATTGCATCTGGCTTGCTTGCCATTCCACAGGGGATCGCGGAACTCGGTGCTGCTGGCATTGACCTTGCCTTTGACACTAGCTACTCACGGGATGTAACAGAAGCTTTTGATGGCATTCGTGAAGCTGCTGGCATTGACCCAGAAGGTGCCGCAGGCGAGATTGCAGAAGTTGTTTCACAGTTTGTTGTTCCGGGTCTCGGTGCCGCAGGTGTGGTAAGTAAACTTAGTCGCGTAAAAAACCTCCCTAATTTTGCTCGAAAAGCAACGCAGATTGGTGCCGCAGGTGTTACTGACGCTGTTGTTGCTACAGATGGTGTCACTACTATTGGTGATTTTTTTGATGCCGGACCTACACAAACAATCGACACAATTGGGTTAGAAGGCAGGGAACTTGCTGCCGCTCGTATTGCAAACAAATTAAAGTTTGGCATCGAAGCAACTGGTGCCGCCGCCGCTGTTGAACCAGCCTTAAAAGCTGTAGGGTTTGGGGGAAAGATGGCAGTGAAAGCCACTGCGCCAATCGTGTCTCCTGTCGCCCGTGGTGTGTTAGCAACAGGTAAAGCAATCGGTAAGCCGATAGCAGACTTGGCTCAAGAAGACACTCTTGTTGGTAATGGAGTCAACTCTTTCTTGTCTGTGTTCCGTTCACGCGGGAACATGACACAAGAAATGTTTGAAGAGTCCGCAGCTATTACAGGCAAGGTTGAAGCCGACATTAATCAAGCGGCAACAACGCTTCGTCAGATTGAACAAAGTATGGACAGAGTCCTGAAAGAATCGGAAGAAGTCATGGCTGACGGTTCGCCTCTTGCGCGAAGTGAGTTAAACAACAGGCTGTATGCTTATCTTACAGGAGAGACTGAGCTAACAAGTTTACCAACATATATGCGACAGCCTTCAAAATTGATGCGTAAGCAAGTTGATAAACTTTCCAGAGACATACTTAACTCTGATTATCTAAGTAAAAGTGGGGCGGACAAAGCAGCTTTAGCTATTCAGGAGAACATTGGGTCTTACTTACGTCGTCGATATAAAATATTTGAAGACAAAGCATATACAGCATCAGATGAGTTTATTACCGAACGTGGCAACACAGTTCAGTTTTTCAAAGACAATCCAGAACTTGCAAAAAAGATAGGCGAAGAACTTAACAATATAAGAGACGGCGACATCACGGAATTAGCAACTGGTCTTAGACTAACTGATGAGTACGCACAAAGATTAACCGACGACTATATTAATCAATACTCAGCTTCTGGTAGAAAGCTGCCAAAAGCAGATGACATGCCTTCTCGTGTCGCAAAGAACAAAATAAAAACAGGTTTGTTTGCTACACGACAAGCAGTGCCAGAACAACTGCGCCGTTTGCTTGGTGAAATAAAAGACCCACAGGAAGCGTTTATCAGCACTGTTGCGGACATGGCTGAGTTCCGTGCAGTGGATGATTTTTACAAGTATATAAACAGAGAGCTTATGGACGGCGAAAGCGGCATGTTCATAACAAGAGAAAACTACAATCTTTTGCCTGAATCTCAAAAAGCAGGGTACAGAGAATTAGGAAAAGGTTTTGGGTCTCTTGAGGGAAGCTTTGCTTCAAAAAGAATTCATAATGATTTGACAAGTAGAGTGATTGGCGACACAGGCACTATGGGTAATCTGTCTCGTGCTTTGTATTCTGGGTTTCTTAGAGCCAAGGGTGCCTCTCAAGCCAGTAAAACTATTTACTCTCCGATCACACAGGTTCGCAACGTAACATCTGCTGGTCTGTTTGCAACAATGCAGGGCAATGTTGGAGCAGGTGCAAACCTATTTGACAGCGTTGGATTAGTTTGGAACAACATCAACAAGCGCGTTGATAAGGCGGACTACTTTCAAAAGCTCCAAAGACTTGGGGTCGTTGGCACACAGGCGCAAGTTCGTGAAATTGATCGCTTGATATCTGAAGGTTTGGGTGGGACACGCTCTGCTGAAATTGACGTTCTAGGTCTTCCTAGTTCTGGTAGTTTTGCAGACACCTTCAAACGCGGTAAGATGGGAAGTTTTTTAACAGGAGTAGGTACAAAAGCTAGAAACTTTTATCAGGGCGGTGACGACATTTGGAAAGTCTATAATTTTGAGTTTGAGAAAAACAAAATTTTAAAAGCGTTTGGTTCCGAGGCAGAAGTTCGTGCGGCTTTTGGTAAAAGTTCTGATGAATATGCGGCAGACATAGTAAAGAACACTGTGCCTAACTATGAGCGTGTGCCAGAAATTATTAAAAGTTTGCGTAAACTTCCTGTTGGTAACTTCATTGCTTTTCCTGCTGAGATTATCCGCACCAGTGCTAACACACTCAAGCAGGCTCTTGACGAACTTGCTTTCAAAGCAACTGACGACATGATTCAAAAGTTTGGAAGAGAAAAAGCGGAACAAATAGCGAAAGCTAGAAACGAAATAGGAATGCGGCGTTTGATGGGATCAACAACGACCATGTTTGTTGCTCCCTTAACTATTCAAAAAATGGCGATGGACTTAACAGGCATAGATAACATCGAAGAACAAATGGAAGCGATTCGAGAGACAGCGGCTCCTTGGCAAAAGAACAGTCGATTGATTCCCACTTCTGTAAAAGATGGCAGAGTTACAGGATACATCGACTACAGTTATACAAATCCGTATGATTATCTTCAGCGTCCATTTCTTGCAGTGTTAAACGCGGTTAATCGTGGCGAAGATATGGGCAGTGATACTAGCAAGATTGCCTCTGATGCAATACTGGGTGCTGTAAAAGAAATATTTGACCCGTTTGCCAGCGAATCAATTGTTACAGAACGAATTGTAGACACCACACTTCGTAACGGCAGGACACAAACTGGTGCTAAAGTATACCGTGAGGAAGACACAGTCGGTGACAAAGCAATGAAGAGCTTTTTTCATGTTGCTGATTCGTTTGTTCCGGGGGCTGTGCCCGTCACATTAAAAGGCATGAGGAAAGAAACTCAGGAGCCAGGAATGGAACCCGGTCGCTTTGCTCGGTCTCTGATGTCTGATACCACGGATCCAAATGGCAACGAACGTCGAGTTGCTCAAGAAGTCTTCAGAGCATTTACAGGCATTACCGAAAATGAAGTTAAGCCTGAGAACATCATGATGTATCGTGGGTATGAATACGGTCGCGCATTGCAAAGCACGTCTCAGATATTCAACACCGCTGTAAGCACCCGCAGTCAGCTTGATCCTCAAAATGCCATTGACACATACAGAGCAGCAAACGAAGCACGATTCAGAGTCATGAATGAAATGTTTTACGTCATCGAGAACATGCGTAAACTTGGTATATCAGATTCTGAAATTAGAAGAACACTGAGAAAAAACAAGGTTGCTAACGCTTCAGATTTATTACGCGGCAAGTTTGTACCTTTTGTGCCGTCAAGAGAAATAAAAAAGAAAGTGCGCGAAAACGATAATCGATTACCTAGAGCAGAGCTTAATGCAATTAGACGAGAGTTTCGTCAGCGTAAGCTTGGTGTTCAGCCAGAGGCAGAAACTCAGGAGCTTGAAACTCGGACCTTTGTGCCTAAACCAGTTGCAGCCGCCGCACCTCCTCCTCCAGCGGTGGCGCAGGCGGGAGTCGCTCCTGCCCAAATGGCGGCTCCCGCACCTACTTCACGACCACAGGATGCTGGTGGCATAATGTCTTTTCTAAGCGGCGGTAACCCGATAGACGCAATAAAGAACTTACAGATTTTCCAGAGGACACAACAATGAAGTCAACAACCATAGATCAGCTACGTCAGGAGCTTGCTTCTGATGAAGGCTGTAAATACGAAATATATTTGGACCACTTAAATCTGCCCACGTTTGGCATAGGTCACCTGATTAAAAAGTCTGACCCTGAGTACGGCAAACCTGTCGGCACAGTCATCGAGCAAGAGCGGGTAGACAATGTGTTTAAGTTAGACATCGCTGTCACGCTCGAAGATTGCCACCGTTTATACCCAGACTGGAATGATTTGCCAGAAGAGTGTCAGCTTATTATTGCGAACATGATGTTTAACCTTGGCTATCCGCGCCTGTCAAAATTTAAAGGCATGAAGGCTGGCGTAGACGCAAGAGAGTTTAACTCCGCAGCGGATGAGATGGTCAATTCCAGGTGGTATACGCAAGTCCCAAACCGCGCACGTCGTTTGGTATCACGCATGAGGGCATTGGCAGATGGAGAGTAAGGAACACTGCTCATCTCGTTGCCCACGGTGTCAAGGTAATCTGAAGACAGTTTATGTACATGGACACGAACAATGTGTTACATGTGGTCAGATAATTGATGACTGCTGTCAAGGAGAAGTAGCATGCGAACCAAGAACCCAGTCGCAAGAAGCCTGAAACTACGACGATTCAGGCTCAAAATAGTCAAACCCCGCAAAGGTAAGGGGTCTTATACAAGGAAGGGCAAGTCCCTTCCTTTTTCTATGTGGTTGTTTTTACTGAATAAAAACATAGATTCTCAGGGCCTTCAGCAACGACAGCCGTGTCTAACTACCTTCAGGTGCCTCAGAATTGCAGTCTAGGGGCTGATACCACAGAAAAAACGCATCACAGTTGGGACAAGACAAGTTTGATTCAATATATTGCTTGCCATCCATGTCTTCTTGGTCGTGATCACCACCCCATATCAGGTCATGACCACATGACCAGCACTTAGGTTGCTGAAACATTTCGCTCACACTTCCATCCTTTAATTGTTACGGGTGCATTATGGTCTAACCATATTTTAACGGTGTCTTTTATCATTTCATCGATACGTTCTTCGCATCTTTTTTCTGTAAGATACGGACCTCTGTTGTCTTTTACTTCTAAACATGCGTCAGCTATTATTGTATGACACGCGATTAACATTGCATAAAACATATTTGCCTCACTCTACTTCGCCCCAGTTGTCTACAATTGCAGCATCAACTTCAAAGGGTATGTTTAAGTTGGGGACACAGGTTGTCATTATCTCCGTAATTTTATCTACCTGTTCCTGACTCTCGATGTTAAAACAAAGTTCGTCATGCACCGTTAGCATAGGGAGCAGTCCCTCTGCATAACAATCAACCATCGCTTTTTTTGTCTGATCGGCACTTGATCCTTGGATCAACCTGTTTAGTGCCTTGTATGTAAAGGCACGTTTAATGGCAGCTTTGCCACCATATTCTTTCGCTGCCTTTTCTAAAGGCAGTGCTTTATTATAACCGTATGACTTAGGTTCCCACATGTCAAACCTACACTTGCGGCCCAGCCATGTTCTTATGTGTCCATTGTTCTCAGCCTGCTTCATGGCAAGGTCAGCCATACCTTTTACGAATGGCACCTTGTCATGGTACTGACCCAACAATCCTTTGGCTTCTTCTTCTGTAATGTCCATCACACCAGCCAGCTTGCCACGCCCCATGCCGTACATGATGCCAAGGTTTACAGTCTTTGCCTGCTTACGGCTGATGCCAGCAATGTCCGCCACCATCTGATGAAAGTCAGCGTCACCGTCTTGGTACATCTGCACCACATCATCAATCTGTGGGTGACGATTTGCACCTTTTAGTGTAGAACAATAGTGAGCAAGCCAGCGTGGTTCCTGTGAGGCGTAGTCAAACGACCCCCACTTGCACCCCTCTTCAGGAATAAACAAACCGCGAATCATCGCCTTGATTTCTGGGTCTCTCGCCGGAATTTGCTGGAGGTTGGGGTTGGACGAAGAAAATCGTCCTGTAACTGTGCCCCCTTCATCTGAACGAAGAGGATTAAAATCACAATGAATACGACCATTATGCGAATGTTCAAGTATTGTTTCAATAAATGTTGTGTTGGCTTTGTTAAACTCACGAAGGCGCACAATCTTTTGCGCCAGTGGGTGCTCATGGTTTGCAAGAAATTGTTTTGTAAAGGACGGAGCATCCGTATTTTTTGTCCTCTCATAGGTCAGCCCGACAGCGTCGAACGCCTTTGCTATAGATGTGGCAACCCAAGGCTCAACCCTGACTTGGGTGATATCCTTTATTTCCGTAAGTAAAGCATTCTCACGTTTCTGTAATTCTTTCTGAACCTGCTCTGCTTTGTCAACATCCACCCGTACACCACGGGTCTTCATATCCAAAAGCACAGGCAACAGGCTCGACTCAAGATCAAATATACCAGTGCACTCATCATTAACAAGGTCACCGCGTAACCTATCCCAAAGACGTAAGGTCACCGCCGCGTCCTGTTCCGCATACCGCCCAACAAAGGTGGAGTCTAGTTTCCACATACCACCCTTGGGGTCCACGCCATACATATCAGCCGCAGACCTCAACATCTTTTCGTTCTTCCATTCGCCCAGATATTCACCAGACAAAGAGTTCAAATTATAATATCGTCTATTCTCGTTTAAAAGTGGCGCAGCTATCATCGTATCAATAATCTTGCCTTGCACTTCAATGCCTGCCCAACGCAACCAGCCAAGGTCGTACATACAGTTGTGCATAACCTTTTCTATGTGCGGTGTAGCCAACTGCTTTTTCAACCAGTTGACAACTTTTTTCTCTGGTAGGTTACCGGACTCATGGCGGACAGGAAAGTAGCCAACAAAATCTCCAGCGGCAATGGCATATCCTATGACATACCCATCGTCACGACACCAGCCTGGACCTAGTGTAGTCAGGTTTGGGTCTCTTGTTTCCAAGTCAATAGCTATTCTTTCACAGCTTGTTAGGTCTGGAAAGGTAGACGGTGGTAACCAGCTTTCGCTTTCTGGGTCAAACAAATCAACTTTCATCGTTTATAATCTCCCCGCCTAACGCGGCGTAGCCTATGATATCCACCCATGAATCATCTTTGCTAATGTCTTCTGCCAGACGTGCCAGCTTCAGGCCTACCATACAAGCCACAACTTCTTCAGGACTGATGTCACGTTTTAATATGATACCCCATATCTTTGCTATCCGCTCGTGGTTCATCTTTGCCGGACCATACTCCTTGGCCCTCGGACCGTTGATTAAAGTTTCGGCTGTATCTAGAAAAAATTTTCTATCCTTCATAGTGCAAATCCATATTGTGATTGTGACTCGATTATATGCAGAGCTTTCTTGGCACGAGTCATACCAACATAGAACGTACGAATTTCGCCGTCCTGATCTTCGCTTTCAGCGCAAGCTCTAGATGAATCTAAAAGAAGAGCGACGTTATCCGCCTCGCCACCCTTTGCTTTGTGTATTGTTGATATCTTGATCCTCGGCTTGTCCGTCAGGATCTTCTCCCCCCTCTGTCGGGCAGAGGTAATGTATATTCTCTCCCGCTCTGCCACTTTCAATACTTCGTACCAAGGCTTCTCTTTCAAGTCGCTGATAGAGAAGTTCTCTTTTATGTCGTCGAGAAGGTAAGGAGTTTCGTTGTCGAGGGTGGCTAATTTCTTCCTTCCAGATTTGACCACGATATCCGACTTCAATAACGTGGATAATGTTTTCAGTTCCGTCGCTGTAGCTGTTAAACCTTTGCATAATTTAAGCCATACCTCTATTCCAGTTAGTACATTGGGTGAGATGGACCAACCAGAACCCTCGCGCCAGAACAGGTAACCCTGCTCCTTGAGGTCTGCTGCAATCTTGTTTGCGATGTAATTTGTTCGAGCAAGGATCAGCCACTCGCCGCCGTTTAGATTGAGGTCCATGATATCGTGATGCCAGACAACTTGCCCAGCCTCACTTACAGGGGACCATACTTTTGGCTGACGCACAACCACTCGATTTATTAGAGAATCCGCAATGTTATAGATGTTTCGCGGAAGACGATATGACTTATCTAACACCGTCTTATGGTCTGATGCATTAAGAAAATCTCGCACGTCTACACCCATCCAAGAATAGATACACTGGTCATCGTCACCTGCAAAATAGATGCGCTTTGCCCGTGGCTTCAACACCTCATGAACCATGCGCCACTGTAACGGGGCCAAGTCTTGTGCCTCATCGACTATCAGGACCTCCAACCTCGGTCCTTCACCCTGTGCTATGAAGCGTTCAATCATGTCTACAAAGTCAAGCTTACCCGTGTCGCGCTTATAATCGCGGAGCACCTGCTCTGCAACTTTCACCTGTTGATAGTGTAAGCGTCTATTGTTGGTGTCGCTAAACTGTTGTTCGAGACTGACTCCACGCACCCTAGCTAACTGGATCATGGACAGATAAGCATCCCCACCCTTGCCCGGAGAAAAGAGTTGCCCATCTGCCATGCTTAGAGAAGAGTTGGAGGAAAACTCTAAGCCCAGTATGTTGCCAAGTTGCGTGAAGTCAGAACCCTTCAACACCCGCTGACTGTTAAGTCCCAGATACTGAAAAGCCATTGAGTGTAGGGTACGAAACCAAACCATCTGATCAGGGTTCATACTCAAAGCAGATGCCGCACGAGTCCGCGCTTCATCCGCCGCCTTACGGCTGAAGGACACGAACGCTATGTCCTCCGGCCTTGTACCATCTTCAAGTTCCTGCTTGACGATAGATATAAGCTTGGTTGTTTTGCCAGTGCCAGGTGGCCCAAAGATTGTGGTCTGCATTAGAACGGCACCTCACTTTCAAGTTCGATACTTGGAACTTGGACCTCGGTATTGAACATCGGGACCCACCAGACTCTCATTTGTTTTAAGTCACCCTTTGTTGTGTTAAACCTTTTATGACCATTGGCTGTGCCGTTATCGTTTAATTCTTTCAGTCGCTCCTGAATCTGACCACGGCTGTAACTGTCAAACTTTTGGTTGCGTAGAAACTTGAGTAACGCTTCTAGCTTAAAGTAGGTCATCCCCTCTTCATCGTCCGTGAAGGGCTTACCAAGCGCGATCTCTTCGGCAGACTGGGCTTGTACCCGACCGTCACAGAACGCCTCTAGCAGGTCCATAAACTGGCCTTTATAGGTAAGTTCTTCTGGCACATCTATCTCACTCATGCCATCCATCAACATGGACACAACTTCTTGCCAGTCAGCTACCTTCATCATCGGTGGCATGACATGAATCTGTTCCATGCAGGCTTTTTGGAAACGCTGTGGTGTTTGCAGGTCATCGGTTGTCAGTTCGACACGACGACCGCCCACATCACAGAACCACACGGGCGGCTCAGACTTGACCACACATAATCCGGTAATCTCCACATGCTGAATGTGGCTACCTATTCCACATGCTTTTGTTTTGCAGAGGCTTTTGTTGCAAAACGAT
>TARA_R100001480_G_scaffold79356_1_pt1 | contig 13017 bp, 11 predicted proteins | sample TARA_R100001480 | Tara Oceans TARA_R100001480 (sample SAMEA2622212) | marine metagenome | biome: marine biome (ENVO:00000447); feature: mesopelagic zone (ENVO:00000213) & marine oxygen minimum zone (ENVO:01000065); material: "saline water (ENVO:00002010), including plankton... | reverse complement strand
GGACCACAGAGGCAAGCCTTTTTGAGCGGGCTGACATTGCTCACGAGCATCATGGTTACACAGCAAGGCAGAACGTAGTAGCCCCATACATCACAACGCCCATGTTGATGATTGACGATTTAGGAGCCAGTCGCAGGCGGCTTACTGAGTGGCAAGGTTCTGCCATGCGCAACCTGTTCGATGTTCGTTACAGCAATGGGTTGCCTGTGTTTATTACAACCAATCTATCTGTAAAGGATTTGATTAACCGTTATGGTGATCACATTCATAGCAGAGTCATGTCTGCGTCAGGTGGTGCTTTGTTCGTCCCTGGCCGGGACAGGAGGATCAGTGGATCGCAAACAGATATCTGAGATACGAAGTTTTTTGTGGGAAACCACACACAAAGAAAACAAAGACGATCGTCTCGTAAGAGCCCTGCAATACATACGATTATTGCTAGACTCCAACATAGCTATGCAAAGAAAAATGTTTCGATTGAGACAAAAGATCCGAGAAGAAAGCGGAAATAAAAATGACTAAATGCCCAACATGTGAATTGCCCAATAAAACAATTCGAGAGTTTCGCAAGCTGCGCACAAGCCACAAAAAACTTGAAGATCAAGTTACAAGCCAAAAGCAAATAATAAGCGCCTTGAGGAAAGAGATAAACACTACAAAAATGCAGTACCGCCGATTAACCAGCAGCCGAAACACATACAAACAGCGCTTGGAAAAAATAAAATCCGACTTATCTTTCGAAAAGAAATTAAGCCGAGAGAGAAAAACTGATCTAAACAAAATGCAAAAAGAATTTGTTGATACAGTATTTTCTTACAATCGAAGAATTGAAGATCGTGATTCAAAAATATCAAGCCTAGAACAAAGACTGCAAAGGTTTAACAAAGCTGTGAAGTTGCTAAGGGAGATATGATGGAGCCTGTAATACTAAAAAACGGCCTGTACAAAGCACAGCTAATCTATGGTCATGGCTCAAGCGATGCTGTTCTAAAACAAAACCCTCAGTTAAAATACGACTGCATTATTACATCGCCGCCCTACTTTAACCTGCGCAACTACAGCGATGAAAAAGCAGAGGTCGGCAAAAACCAAACCCTCGATGAATACATTGAAAACTTGGTTTCAATCTTTAGAGTAGCCAGGGAAAATCTAAGTGATCAAGGCAGCTTATGGCTAAACGTTGGCGACAGCTATGCAGGCAGAACGGCCAACAGGAACAGAATCAATGGCAATCACAACGTAACCAAACGCACAATACCAGGCGGCCTGAAAGAAAAAGATCTAATCGGAACGCCCTGGCGCTTGGCCTTTGCTTTGCAAGCAGACGGATGGTGGTTACGCAACGAGCTAATATGGCAAAAACCCAACCCCATGCCATCCAGTGCTCAAGATCGGTTTACTGTCGCACATGAGCAAATATTCTTACTAACCAAGAAAAAAGATTACTATTTCAACCTTGATCCGTTGCGCACCAAGATCGCAAATCCACGACGAGTTGACCCTCGGATTGCAACTGCCCCAAGAGACACGGGGGCACAGCCCAGAACAGTATGGAAGCTAAAGCCTAACTCATTCATGGGACAGCATCCCGCTGTGTTCCCGGAGGAGCTTCCGTGGCGGTGTATGCAAGCAGGATGCCCAGAAGGCGGTACGGTTTTAGATTTGTTCAGCGGCAGCGGCACGACAGGCAAAGTGGCGATTACAAACAAACGTAATTATATCGGTATCGATGTAAACGCTGACTATTTATCAATAGCTAAGCGCAGGGTGTCGGTTCTGCTTTCTGATTATCAGACAAACGAAAATCAATCAGAATTGTTTGGAGCATAATATGAGCGATGATTTCAAAATGATTTGGTTCATTTCTACTTTTCTTACAGCGTCAGTATTGCACGCTTATTTTACGCACCCGCAAACCGACGAAGAACAAACACAATGCCAGATAGAAAAAGTTCAACCAGTGCTACAAGAATCAGAGCCAGCAAAACAGCCTGAATCATCGAGCGATGAGGACTGGATTTGAAACTAGCCTTTTTATTTGCCAACTTTTTTCATGGCAATGTTGTGGGCTTCAGTAAAAGTTTTTCCAGACATCATAAGCTTTTTCATTTGTGACATGTGCTTTTGAGTATGATGTTTAGAATGACGCTTCAAAGTATCAAGCTGCCTTTTGGTTAAGGACTTAGATTTTTTTAATACTTTTTTTTGGTTTTTTTTTTGGTTTTTGTTTTTTTAGATCCGTACATTTACCATCTCCATTTCATGCCTAAAGTTCCTTGCCAATCGGTGGTACCGCCCCATTCGGCTCCGGCTGTAAGTGCTGCTGTGAGGTCGAAGTCTCGCCCGATCTTATGTCGAGCATTAAGACCAACATCCCACCGATCACTATTCCCGCCAAGAGACAGGTCAAGCCCCCCAGAATCACCGTTGCGCAAAACAAGTGGGGCTACTTGTCTGAGGGTTCGTCCAAAGGGACAGCTTTTGAAGCAGCCTCCACAGCCGCTCGCTTCTGTTTTGCAACGTCTTCCATGCTAATACCAAGGACGCCACCTAAAGCGCCTAGAACGGATGCCACAATAGCTTCTGTAGGAAGATCAGGCCAAACATGAGCAAGCACAACAGGAAGAACCGCAGCAAGTAAAGACAACCAAAGTTTTCTAGATTTAATCTTTTCCATGACTACTCCTAGCTAAAATAAGTAACGTTAATGACAGAACCAACAAGACCAAAAACAGCAATAGCGTAAACGGTACCGCCAGTCATATCAGGAGGGCCAAAATCAAACGCTGTTTCAAATACAGAGCCCACTCCCAAAGGAATGCCTTGATCTGCCTCACCTACAGCAGTGTTAATAATTTGAACCGTCGCAGAGCTATGATTAGCAATCATCATGTAGGTGCCGCTGGCATTTTCATCAGTAATCATAACTAAGTTATGAGTACCCCCGCCGCCCGGCGCTGGAATGGTAAATTTTTTCTGCCTAGTGTTTTTATCCCAAATAGGATTGTTGCGTTTCACACGAGAGTTGAGGTCCATTTTATGCTTCCTCTATAAGAGCGATGATTTGCGCTTTGGTTATTTTGTTCGGTAAATCAATACCAATCTCTTCTGCAATAGAAACAAGCTCAGACTTTTTAAGTTTGGATAAGTCTTCAGCCATGTCGCCATCAACTTCTGCGTCTGGATTCCAAACAGCGCTTTCTTCCAAATACTGATCAAGCTCTTGTCGCGTCAAAAGACGACAGTCTTCAAAGTCGTCCTCATTTTTTACTTGAGCGTAAAACTCAGTTTCACATTTGGAAAACTTAATAACGCCTTTGAGGTGCCTACGATGAGTAGCAAACTGTTCGCGTGTCATTAGTGCGTACATAATTATCCCTATGAATGAGCCGGCAAACCGGCATAATAGTCTCTAAGTATTTCGTCAGGTGACAAAGCACGACCGTAAAACCTGCCGGTATCAATTACGCCTGTAAAGTAATCTGTCGTGTCTCCTGCAATCTGGTGCCTGCCAAATTCAGTATTAATTGTTAGCCAGTTTGCAACTGCGCCGCCTGCGCCGGCATTGGTTCCTTGTAGCTCGCCGTCTACATAAATCAAAAGGTCACCACCAGCGCCCTCATTAACGAGACAAATAAAATGAAAAGTATCGGTATTGTAAGCGCCCGCCGCCTGCACGTTTTTCAAAACTGACGTATACGCAAACGCTTGCACTAATCCGTTAATCTCATTTTGACTAATAAGGAAAGGCCGTGACCCGCCGCCGGCAGCGTCTCTGCTCACGATGCGTTCATTTCCTTGCCGTGGTATATCTGTGTCTTGATTAGACCATGTGCAAATAGTGAACGCTCCAGCAAATTGCAGCTTTGTTGGATTGCCAATGCTAACAAACGATTCACCGTTGAAGTTAGGCCAGGTAAACGCAGCACCTATAGTACCATCAGTGCCATTGGCAGGATTGGGCATTAAGTCGTACCATGTCGTACCGGCGTGGCTATTGTTCTCGTACCGAGCAGTAGCGTCAGCAGTGACATCAGGAATAACAAGACTGTTAGAAGACCGTTCAGTTATACCTGATATATGTCTTCGTTTTCGCCTGCTAAACATTAGCCACTCCAGCGAGCAGGACCATTAGGTCGGATATCGTAATGAACAAAGGTTCTGTAAGTACCTATACCACCATTGGGTATTTTTCCAGTGATCACAAGCCGCTCAATTGCGTTTACTAGATCCGATAAGTCGTCATCACGACCACTCCATGGCGCTAAGTCAGCCGCACGAGCATACATGTGCTGCGACTTTGTAGCTCCTCCAATTTCTTTATTGTACTCAGGAGAGCGATAGCCACTGTTGACGCGTATTGGCTTTCCGTACTCGTCACGAATAAGCTGAAGTGTCCAGGCGAGATGACGCAACCTGTCAGGATATGCGCACTCATCACCCGATTTACATCGCAGTTCTGTGTAGGAAAAGTTTTGCGGGTAGCCCATGTTAGTCCCTTGCCTTTAAAGCTTTGCCAATAGTTTTGGCGTATCGTTGATACGATGCAATTACATCCTGAATCATTTTTGCGTTTCTCTGAAACTTTTCAGTTTCTGGCCCGTAGCCTTCTTTTATAAGTTCCTTAGATGTGCGCAGCGCCATATCTTTCAGTCGCGGAACCATGTTTACAGCCAAGTTTTTAAACCAAAAAGGGTCAACTCGTCGAAACTTGCGAGCTAGTAATACGTTTATACCGGTTACAAAATTATCACCGTTATTTAGAATCTTTTGGCTTGGCGATCTGCCCATGTTTTCAATGTTGAAAGGAACGTTTGACCTTGTTTGATCTAAGAACTGTTTTACATAGTTATCGGTAGGCAACGCTCCAAAAGTGGCCACGGTTGGCAAACCTAATTTTACTGCATATCCAGGCATAATTGTTCTGGTAAGATTCAAAAGATAATCATCATAACTGTCAATTGGGCGATCGCGCAAAGTATCGTAACCCGCAAATGCTGCAACAACCTGTTGCAAAACCCCACCACCGGTAAGATCGGCAACAACCTTAGAAATAGTAGGAGCTACCCCGCTAGATGCATTGCCGTGAATCATACGAAAAAATGCCCTGTCACCAGCGGTAGGGTTAGCAATAGTGCCTTCTGGCAAACTATCTCTAATAAGCTGATCACTTTCTGCCATCCATTCAATAGCCGTCATTAAACCACCAATGGGATTACTGCTGTCAGCTAAAAGAAAACTAATATCTGCATCGCTTCCTGTGAATATCCCCCGCTGTGCATAAGGTTTCATGAAAGGCCTAATCTCACGATAGTCTTCCGATCCGCTTTTCCCAACAGCCGTCCAAAACGACCTACGCATTGCTCGCTTTGCTTCTTCACCGTAAATAGCAAAGTTAACACGAATATCATCTGACATCATGTAATTGTCATCGACAAACATGCGATAAAACATGCCCTTTTTAACCATTGGAATATCTAACGCTTTTGTGCGCCAACTAGTAAATGGCATAATAGCTAATGCCTCTAACCGCTTAGCCATTTTAATACCTGAGCCTGTTTTGCTAAGATCATAATAAAGAGAATTAGCATGACCCATAGCGGCACGCGCAATCAAATTCCCAGCAGCAGGATCGTCCAAAGATTTTACACGAATAACTTTGTTACGATTTTTTCCGTACTTCATTACAACAGCATATTTGTTGCCATCGTCATCTGAAATTTTGCGGATAGTTCCTAAAACTTTTGAGTTGGAAAAACCTGCGCCAGTGTTGAGATCTGTAAATGTAATCCCACTACTATTGCTTAGATTGTTTATTCGATCTTCAATCTTGCCCCACTCAATCATTGAGTCAGTTAGTTTGAATAGTTCATCACCATAACGACGATACAAACGGTCCTGCAACTCTGTAAGCTCTTGAACGCCTGGCACTTTTTTGCCGCCAGTTCCTGGAACAACGCCTTTTTTAAATAGATCTTCAACGCTCTGGGCAAACGTAACGTTTGTACCTGTTGAAGTAAGAGATAAATTCATTGAATCAATCTCTGCCCCAAGAACAGATTGTTCGGTAAAACCAGTTTCAACTAGTCGATCGAAGCGCTTTTCTAACGAGGTTCCTTTGAGCAAACCAGCGCTGTATCTAGACCATAAAGCTGCTGTTTCAACAGGTGCAAGATACGCCTGAACAGGGTTGAGGCCTTGGTTTATCAGCAAGGTTTTAGTGTTAGAGGCATAGTTGGTCATTGGGTTTACAATAGAACCAGCAGTCTTGAACCACTTAAACAGGGTAGAAATAACCTGCAACTGCGCAAGGTTTCCTGAATCCATAGCTTGCAAAGTTTTATTTGTGCCAAGCATCCAGCCAAAAGAATCAGCAACATCTCTTCTCATAAAAATAGTTGTTGTCGAATCCGGGCCTTCTAACCCTTCTCTAATCTGAGTTGTAATGTCATCGAGGTGCTCAGGCTGTAAAATATTGTGTGTTGATGTAAGCCCTACACCCTGCTCTGCAACTGGCCTTTGGCCAATACGATTTACGCCTGGAATGTCCGGGGCTCCATCTGACCCAAGACGAACATAATCCTGACCACGGTCAGCTTTAGGATCAGCGGTAGTGCGCAACTGCTGATCGATTAATGCAGCAGCCTCATCTGTTGACATGCCTTTTTTATTGAACTCAGGATTGTCAACTAAGTCATTTAAAATCTGCCTAGACACTGCGTTTTGATTAGCACTAAGAATATAACCTTCTTTAGTCTCAGCTAGTTTCAACGCAGCAGGCATTTCGCCGGTTTCTAAAAACTTTTTATAAACACCTTGGATGTATTCTGGACTTTTACCGCCTTTGTCCCAAACTTCTCTGCTTACACCAGAAGCAATTAATGTTGCCTCTTCTACCGCAATACGGCCTTCCATACCCCTTTGCGTATAGTACAAAGTATCTCGAATAGCGTGCTGTCTTGCTCTAGCAATTTGTGGAGCAGTTAGCTCGCTTTCGGCAAAATCCTCAAAAAGATTTTCTATATCAAGTTCTTTTCGACCTCTAGGGCCATCGTATTCCAAGCTCTCAATTTTACGCAAAGGCACGTTAGGATCATCGGGATTAGGCACTTCAACTTGGCGACTAAATTTGTAGTTGCCGCGACCAAGAGTTGTGTCACCTCCTAAAGATCGAGTTTGAGCAAAATCACGAACCATATTCGTGAGTTCTTGTTCTAGCTCTCGTATCTCTAGGTTTCTCTGGCCTTTGGTAGTTGCTTTACCGTAAGCTTTTTCGAGTTGGGGATGAATTGTTTTTAGCGCATAGCTGACAAATCGACTTCTAGTATCGGTATTAAGTAGAAGCCTTGGGTTTGCTTGGTTGACAATTAAATCACCATAAACAGAAAGCTGTATTCGTTTAAGATCATTAATACCACGAGGCTCAATACTAGCACCCATTGCGTCAATAAGACCCCTTGTCCAACTTTCGTTTTCTGGAGTTGCTTTCAGTGGTTTTTTGCCGTCCCACTTTCTTAGGTCTTTTCTAATTTTTTCTAAGTCAAAACGAGAATCAGCCAGTCTTGCACCTGCAATAGTTTCAAAGTTTTGATTAACTACTTTATTTAACGCAGCAACAACTCTTGGTACGTCTTTAGCTGGGAAGTTTTGAATTTGCGCTAGCAGATTACCCGTAGATGTATCGAGAGCACGAGCGGTCCCCAAATAACCATTTGGCATACGAGTATAATCATTTAGATCAAAATCAGACGGCACCAGAGGCGTAACTTTTCGTGTGCCCCTAACAATTTCGCCGTCAGGTAATTTAATATCTCTTTGATATAATACAGGTGCGTCGATAGCTAAAACATAGTTTCCGTCATCAACATGATATCCAAAAGTGGCTTTAATTGCTTTGTAGTATTCGCCTTTTTTGGCTCGCATATTAGTGTCGGCAATAAGCCGAATAACATCGCCTACATTTTTTTCTGCCTCATCAAGTTCTGCTAGTTGCCTGTCACGACTTTCTACTAGTTTGCGATCAAAGTTTTCTTCAGCAGACAGTCTTTCTATATCTGTATCAGATATTTCACGACTGGCTTTAAGCTCAATTTGAGCCATTGTTTCTTTAGAGGTTTCTAGCTCAAGTTTAGCTTCTGCAACCCTAGTCTCCGCTGCACTTATTTTAAGTTCGTCTTTGATTCGGCGCTGTTCAATCTCTGCAACAAGAGATGGGTAGGAGCGAGACTTGCCTTTAACTAGCTTCCCTGTGGAAGCGCTAAGTGTGTACTGAACTTTTGGGTCTTCAAACTCAGCCTTTGCTTTTGCCTGCCTTTTACGGGCTTTCTCCAGGTCTTTTTCGAGTTGTTTTGTTTTCCTGTAAGCTTTTACTACCGGGTTATTGCGATTGCCTTTTGCGAAACTTTCGATGGTTTGCCCAGGCTTAACGATGCCTTCGTTTTGAGCTTGTCGAAAAAGCTCATCGGCATCCATTCTAGCTAACTCTAATTGCCCTTCTATTCTTGTTGGCGCTGACTCGGCTTCTAAAAACTCTTCTGTTCTGGTAAGTTTAGTTCCTTTTGCCCGTTGTTTTCTTCGGTCAAGAACCTGACTGCTTATTGTGTCTAAATCATTGTTGTATCGTTTATCTGCCGCTTCTCGAAGAGTTGCCACATCACTTTGTGCACGAGTTACTGAGCCACGAGCGGTGAGCATCTCCTTTTCAGCTTCTTTTATTGCAGATGCGTTGTTTTTATTTTCAAATCTTTGTGCCTCTTTGCGCCTTTTTTCTTCAAAGTTATTAATAACTCTTTGACGATCTTTTTCTAATCCTTCTTTGCGTAAATTAAAATCATCATAAATAAGATTTAAAGTAGCATCGTTGCGGGTAACAGGAATCATTCCACCAAAATCACCCCGCTCAATAAACTCATTCATAGCGGTATTTTGGGCTGTTAAATAAACTCGTCTCGCTTCAGCTTTTTCCGGGCTACCCAAAGGCAGTGCTTTATATCTAGCTTTTAAATCAGAAACAGACGCATCAGCGTGCCAATAGAGTTCAGCAACTTTTTCAGCCGCTCCATCTGCATCAATTGCTCTTTCTAAATCTTCTCTATCTAAAGACCGTCCAGAGCGCCGAGCATCATCTAATGCAACTTCTAAAGCAGACTTAGCGCTTTGAGCTCTAGCCAGCATCTCTGATGTGTTGTTAGTTACAGCATCACCGCCAGGCGTTGTTGTAGCAGCAATATCATCAAAGAATCGCCTGCTTCTAGCACTGCCCCGGAAAGCGCCTTTGACACCTTTACCAACACCGCCCATAAGGCCTGCAATAAATACATCACCTTCGCCGCCTAGTGGAAAGCCTAGTGCTGCTCCTTGTACCGCCCCAACAGTGCCTTGGGCTATACCATAGCGATCGATAACCTCTAAAAACTTGCTGTCTGCATATTTACCACGAGCAGTATCTAGCCAATTCTCCAGCATACCTCGCTGCTGTTTAGTCATAATGTCATCAGCACGGTTAGCAATTTCAAGAATTTGACTGTCGCTAAACCCTGCTTTTTCTGCCATTTTTTTTAGGCGGTTCAAACCACGGGTAGCTCCCGCAACTTTAGCAACCTGAAAAGCTTTCATCACAGGAATAAAAGCCAGTATAGTTCCTACTGGCTCATTTTTAGCCTGTCGTTTAAATGATTCTAAGTCAGTAAAACCACCGAGCCAACCAGCAAAACCGCCAAACAAAGCAGCGCCTGATTGAAAGCCTTTTTGATCCATTAAAAGTTTTGCTTCATCTTGGTCAATTTTTCCAGCAGCGACGAGATCAGCAAGATTGTCAATCTGCGCAGTTTTAGACGGATTCGCAATAACACTAGTTAACGCATACAAGCCTTGAGCTATGTCAGAAAGTTCAGCACCAATGCGTTGATGCAATCTTGGGCTAGCTTTTAGTCTTTGTTCTTGTTCAGTAACTAAAGCCTGACGAGATTCCCTAGCCTTCGTTTCGTGATCAATTTCGAAGCCAGTTCCTTTTAGGGCGGTGTCTAACCAAGTTGTAAAATCTTTATATGTATTTTCACTGTTTAAACGCTCTTCAACTCGCATGGTGTTTTGAATATCTTTGAGCAGTTTTTTTTGCACTTCGTTTGTAGGTCTAAAGTAACCTTTTTCGAGGACTTTGCCTGTTTTATCAATCTTACCAAAGGTCTGCTGAAGGGTTGCGTAATTGTCATCAAACCCCTCGTCTCTGCCGGTGATATCAGCTAACTCATTCATTGCCTCACGGCGGCGACGAAGAGTAGATTCCATTAATGATTTGTACTGTGGAGTATCTTTTAGTTTTCGTTGTTTGTCTAAATCAGATGGCTGATTCAATAAAGCAGTGGCTAAACCACGAGCAGTTTTATCGCTTAGGTACGAAAAAATGCCTTCGTCATCTTCAGCGGCGGGCCTAATGCCCATCAAATCAGCTAAGCCGGTAATAACACCAATAGTACCACCGGTAACACCAGCGGACGCTCCGTAACCATCAAGCGCTTTGCGAGCATCAACAAGCCTATCTGCGATTTCTTTTTCTTTATTACCAAGTGTAGGCAAAGGTGATCGCTGACCTGCTAACGATTGATTGAGACTTCGTTCAAAACCCGTTGTAGCACCACGGCCCCTAGTAGTCTCAACTTTATCAAGCTGATAATTAGCCAACGATGCTTCAACATACTGATCTATGAGATCCATATTAGCAGAAGGAGCCTGAGATCTAAGAATTGCTCGGGATGCATCTTTAGCTTTTTGTTCTGCTTTTAGCTCTGGATCCCATTGCCAGTCATCATACTTACCCGCTGCCAAATTTTGGACATGATCTTTGATTAGCAGTTCATCAGTTTCATTAAGATTCTGGCGCATTGGCGGCAGGGGTAAATCAAACTGCTCATCTCTAAGCGTGCGGATATTTAAAATTCCACGCTGATAAAGATCGACAGCCAGTCCTTCATCAGGGCCAGAGTCTATGTACTCACCAATAGTAATTGGAAATTTTTGTTCGCCTGCATTGTCATCGAGATCATCAATAACAATGCCTCGTCTAACTAAAGCATCTTGAATTTGATCATCGTTATAGCCCTGTTGCTCATAGCCGTAGATAATACTGTCTAACGTCTTTTGAGGAGTCGTCATTATCGAGCACCTTTATTACGACGATCTTTAAGTCTCTTAGCAGCGCCTGCGGGGCCATCTATTGGCAATGCTTCTGGCGCTAAATTATTAGGATCCCTAGATGCTCTTATTCTTTCTATGGCTTCTTTGAGTTCAGATTCAGTGTACCTTGACTGTTTAGTTTTTAACAAACGGAAAGCATCTAATTGTAATCTGTCTTCCATAATTTGAGCTTTGTATTTTTTGCGCAAACGGACAAGTTCAGGGTCGTCGTTGTTTTCATCCAAGAGTGCGGGCAGGAACATTTCCATGCCGCCCATTTGTTTCATGATTTGTTGGTCAGCATCACCCTCAATTTTTTCAATTGTTTCCCTTAGCGCTTTCATGCGTGTGTTAATCTGGCCTGCAATGTCATAATCTTTTTCACGTGCTGCCGGTTTGGCTGCTTCGCGCTCTATTCTGCCCTGGTTTTTTTTGCCTTCTAAAGCCACAGCATCTGCTGATTTTTGTCCTTGAAGACGCAAAGCACCTATTTGCTGATCCATGGCGTTAATACGACCTCTAAGTGACTGCTGCTTTTGATCGCTACGCCTCTTAGCCCTAGCTTTAGCTTGAGATGCAGACATTGCCTGTCGATTGAGCATACCAAGATTTGCAAAGTATTGACGAGCGGCGTTAACTCTTGGGCTTGTTTGGTCTGCGAACTGCTTAGCAAAGGCAGGGTTCATAATAGACGCAAGCTGAGAAGCCAGGTTGCTAGAAGTCATTTGGTTTTCTTGGTCTTGCTGATATGCTCGCTGTGCTAACTCACGCATTAGATCTAAATCAGGTTGCGCATTATAAGCAGATTCAGAGTCCTGCTCGTATGTACTAAGGTATTCTTCTGCTTCTTGATTTAGCTCATTAACAAGCTTGTTCCGCTCGTTTGCGAGTGCTTGCAACACGGGAGTGTCGTAGAGAACATTGTCTACTTTATTGTTTGATGATTTAGCCAAAACTCCCTCAATTCTAGGGCTCCTGACCCCGGCTCGCTTTAAGGTTTTGTTTACATACCCTTGGGTTTCTTTTTCGTAGTGCTCGCCGCCGGGCAAAAAAATGCTTTCTAAGCCTCTTTGCTTTACCCTGCCTGGTCCCATGTTATACATAGCAAGCGTTACACCCCAGTCTTTGCCGGCTTGCTTGTTGTATATGTCCGACATGTACCTGGCTTGAGCTTCAATAGACTTTTCAGGGTTAAAAAAGTCCTCGTCTGTTTCTAGTCCGTAAGCATTACCGGTTTTTTTGATGAACTGAGTCAGGCCTTTTGCTCCCAGAGGAGAGACAGCGCGTGGGTTAAAGTTGCTTTCACTGCGAATCTGCTCACGCATAAGCGAAGCCGGAACGCCGTATTTTTTAGCGTACTTCTGTATGAGCGGTTCGTACTTGTCGCCACGGGCCATCAGCTAGCGAGCCCCCGCTGCCTGGCGAAGAAGCTGTTGCAAAGCAACTCTACCAGCACTCTCACCGGAGTAGTCTGGTTGATTGGGATCTAGAAAACGAGCAATAGTTCTTGGGTCAATACCCCTACCAGCCAACGACTGAGCAAGGCGAACAGCTTGCGGGTTAGAGCCGCCTTGTATTGCATTTCTGATTGCCATTGTTAGCGGAGAGTCATCAGCACCCGGCACCTGAAGCGGTTGTAGTATTGGCATCCGATCCGCAACAGAAGGCTGTGTAGCTCCTTGTGATGGCTGATTAGCAGCTAGCAAAGGGGCAAGCATTGCGTTAATCATATTTACATTGTTTTGCTGATCAAGACGGGCACGCAGCATCGCCATAAATTCTGGGTCTTCGCCAAATCTAGCCATGGCAGCAGCACTATCATCATCCATTACTTGCTGTTGGTCT
>TARA_R100001480_G_scaffold60732_2_pt1 | contig 13177 bp, 15 predicted proteins | sample TARA_R100001480 | Tara Oceans TARA_R100001480 (sample SAMEA2622212) | marine metagenome | biome: marine biome (ENVO:00000447); feature: mesopelagic zone (ENVO:00000213) & marine oxygen minimum zone (ENVO:01000065); material: "saline water (ENVO:00002010), including plankton... | reverse complement strand
ATAGTGTTGTACTTCTCTCAGTTTTAAAAAATAAAAAAAACAACAAAGGATTAATTATGAGATTAAGTTATCAGTGTAGACCTAGTAAACCTAAGGATTGCAAGTATTGTGGTGAGCTAATTTACTTTAGTGCTGGTGGAACTCCAGTGAATGTGAATAAGGGTGATCGTCATACTTGTGATAATTATGCTTTGGCCAGACAGGTTGAACATTTTAAAAGAAGTGATCTTAGTGAAGAAGAGATTACGAGATATGAGCTAGCGGCTAATGCTTAAATATCTGGGTGGTTTACATGCCCAGCAGTAGATTCGCTTAGTTCGCTTGGGTTGTCTTTTAGTTCGCCGTTTTTTAGTTAGGCGTGTTTCCTTTTCTGTCCCATATTCATATACATCGAGTGCTCCATATACAATATCTTTATAAGGGTCTGTAACTACTATTAGAAAAAGGAATAGGAATCTGAGCACCATATGTCTATAGTACCATAAAAAATGCCGGCTGAACGGACCGGCACTTATTACGTGATTAACAACAACTCGTTAAGGAGTTAACTGATAGGGTAGCACAAAAATTCCGCTCTTGCAAAGTTCTGGATTTCATATTAATCTATTATAAAATAGGAGTTAATGATGGCGAGTGATAAAAATTTCTTTAAGCAATTAGGTGAAGGTCTTCAACGACTTACGGGTTTCGGAGATACTGGTTATTGGGATAGTATTCTTAGACTTATCAAGAAACCATCTGGTGAAAATATAGGTAAAGCTGTTAGTGATGTGGCAGTTGGACTTGGTAGCGGTGTTACGGGTATGGCCGGATATGTTCCGGAAGTTAAACCAGCAAGAGCACCAAGACAAATAAATCCTTCTAATTCAGTTTATGAACAAGTACTTAGAAGGCCTAAGGATTATTAATGTCATTTGATATTAACAGGTTCTTTAACCCAATTGAAAAGGGTAACTTCGGATATGCCACTCCTCCGACAATCGATCAACCTTCAGGAAGGTATGATTGGAGTTCGGTTAACTTCGGGGATGACGAGGATTTAGATAAATTTGCAACCAGACAAATGTTTAGTCAGGCATTAGGTTCCCAAGGGAAGTCACCTATCTATCAGTTATTATTGAAAAAGATTCTAGCCGAGCAGTAATTTCCATTATTTGTAGATATTAGGATGCTATGCTATACTCTCATTATTGGGAGGTATAGTCATGGGTACTGAAATGCATCCAGATTATCTCAGGAAAGATATCGAGTTCCTATTAGCTAAGCTAAATGAGGAAAAACAAAAGGTATTGATCCTAACTGATCTTAAGGAACAGTGGAAACAATTATACACTGATCTTGCTAAGACACATTCTTCCTAGTTGTACTCAGCTCTGTAGTTGATACAATAAATCTATGGAAGTCAAAGATTCGAAAATCGATGAAGCAGAACTTGTACTCTTGAAATTGGGCACAGAGGAAGATATGTACTTGAATAGATTAGATTCTATCATAGAGTACTTATCTGAGTTCCAAGGATTAGAGGAAGAAATGGAAGGTGATTACTTCTTGAATCCGTTAGTGACTAAGTTGATTGAGGCTAGAATGTTTTACCTAGCTTGGTCAGAGGGCGGGTATTAGTATAAACTAATAGAATGAAGAAATTTGTATTAGTATTTTCTCTTTTAATAACCTCATGTAACCTTCTCCCTGATAAAGTAAATATCGAAAGAAGAGGATTCATCGAAGGATGCACGGAAGGATCAAAGAAATTTATCCAGATTGCAACTCGAAGACTACTCCCTTACGAGCAGGTTGAGGAACTTAAAAGAATTTGTGCAGTAATATATAATGATTATAAAGGGTTGAAATAATTATTTATAGTGATAGTATTTTACTGCAGGGACAGCCTCAATAGTTCTCCGGAGTTATCAGGTTACTACGTCACTAGTTACGTCCCTGCCCTCTTGTAATTAATTTTATTAATTGATACACTTTACTAAATATTAGAATGGAGCAGATATGCCTAAGATAAAGACAGGGTTTCCACTAGCAGATGTTGCTGTAGAGTTAGGTGCAGAGCTTGCTGGTGCCCAAAGTGAAGATAGAGATTTTGATCTTAATCAAGTTCTAGGTGGCTTAACAATGTCAGAACCAGTAGCAGCAGGGGAAGAGGATGAACTTCTTTCAATGAAGCGAACGGAAATCTTTAATGCCATCCAAGATTTACCCGAAGAAGCGGTAAGTCCTAAGTTGATCAAGAAAACAATAACAGATACTGGTATCAGTGGTGTTGATGCTGATGAACTATATGATGATGCACTTATGTTGCATGAGTCAACTAAAGCATCAAATGTTAAGAAAGCAAAAGCTATAGCCGAAAACAAAGGCGTCGAGCTTGAAGAGAAAGGGTTTAAAGAAACTTTCAAAGAAGCAGCAGATAATCCTAAAAAGTTTAAATCTTTAAAGGGTTTAGCGAAAGCATTTGGTATTGGATATCTAGGTTATGCTATACTATCTACTTTAAAAAATACAGACATGGGTGAATTTGCAAAACAAATGCTTGAGGATAGTCCAAAAGGGAAAGATGGGAAACGTAGAAAGAGACTTAGCTTTGAAGACATAGAACGTAGGCTCGATGAATTCAACAGAAAGAACAGGGAGAACAGATGAGTGATTTATTAGAAATGGCAGTATTAATGCAAAAGCAATTAGTTGCTAGAGAGCAAGCTAAACTTCAAGGATTAAAAGCAGAATCGAAAGGTAATTCAATTCAAAAAGAAATACTTAAGAAGGCTATTGATTTAAGAACCAATGAAGCGGTTCAGGGTCAAGCAATGATTGGTAACCAACCTATTCCAGTAGAAGCTGGAGCAGAAGCTTTACCTTTTCTTGACGAAGCAACAGTACGAAGATAGAATTTTGTTATGAGTGACGTAATCCGGAGAAATACCGACACCATCTTTACAGATGTGATGTTGAGAAGAATTAATGAAATACCACCTGAGTATAGGGATTATTCTGAGTACAAACTCAGAAAGATGGCACAACCTAGCCTTAACTTATACGAAATCAAAAGAGCTTTTTGGCGAGAGATGGAACGAGTTGATAAGACTGGTAAACGATTTGTTGCCGAAAACGTATATAAAGACCTTGCATCTAAATCTTTTTTCTATACTTCTGTATTGCAGAATCCGGGAAAACTGGCATGGCTCTTATCTCCAATGGTTAAATACGAGATCAAAACTAAAGCAATTCTAGATAAACTCTCCGATAGGTATGAAGAACTTGTCAATATGGAGATAACCACCGTCAAGCGTAGGAAAAACGAAGCGGGCGAGTGGGTAGAGTATACAGAAACCTGTCCTAAAAAGGCGTTAGTTCTTTTACAAACAATAAAAAACGTAGAAGATCGTGTTAACGGACTTGCTATACAAAAGCAAATCACGATTAATACAACTGAACCTGCTGAGAAGAGAGCTTCTTTGGATATGGGAACTGTGAACGAAAGATTAAAAGAGTTAGAAGAAAAGCTTGTAGGAAGTGGTCCTGCTATAGACATATAACATTTGGAGTAACCATCACTGAAGATGAACTACTAGCACTCAAAGTTGAGAAGCTTCGACTTATGGAAGAGCGGATTAAGTTAAAAGAAGGGTTGCCCCATCTTTATGGACTTAAGAAGTATGGTTGGCAGAAAGAATACTGTGCAGCTAGAGTCAATCCACGTAGATTTTTATGTGCCGCTAATCAAATTGGTAAATCAACTATTCAAATCTGTGACAGGATCGACGTTGCTACCTCACCTGATTTATGGTCAAAGTTATGGCCAGAACAATTTAAGTTTAACAAGGCATCAATGCCATTCAGTTGGTATTTATATCCCAATCAAGATACGGCATTATCAGAGTTTTTAGATAAATGGGTTCCTTATTATCTTCCTAGAGGGGAATTTAAGGATCATCCAATTTTTGGTTGGAAAGAAAAAATAACAAACAGACTATTAAAGAGTATAACTTTCAATTCTGGTTGGAAGATTTATTTTAAAACATATAATCAAAATGTTCACGACATGCAATCAGGAACTGTATGGGCAGTAGATTGTGACGAAGAACTTCCAGAAGAATTACTACCGGAGTTGGATGCAAGATTGTTTGCTACTAGAGGTTATTTCTCTATGGCATTCACTGCTACAAAAGGTCAAGATATTTGGAAGAGAGCAGTTGAGGGTAAAGGTGATGAAGAGTTATTCCCTGATGCTTGGAAAAGACAAGTTAGTATGTTTGATTGCTTGAAATATTCCGACGGGACAGAAACTCCTTGGACAGAAAAAAGAATAAATCAAATTATTAGAAATTGTAAAAGTAAAGCAGAAGTGGATAAGCGATGTTTCGGTAAATTTGTTTTAGACGAAGGGTTGAGATATCCGGGTTTTTGTAGAGAGAAGAATGTTTCAAGAAGACCTAAGAACGGTAGGGGTAATCCATATTACGGCCCTCCGAAGGGATGGACTGTTTACGGTGGAGTTGATATCGGCAGTGGTGGAAAAAACAATCATCCTGCTGCATATGTGCTACTAGCTGCAGATCCAACACTATCTAAGATTAGAGTTTTTCGATGTAGACGTATGGACGGCATAGAAACAACTGCTGTGGATATTTTAAAAGCATATCTAACCAGTACTCACGGACTCAGTATTACTTCTCAGGTTTACGATTTTGCTGCAAAAGATTTTGGAACGATAGCGGCTAGGTCAGGAATTCCTTTTTCTAAAGCAAAAAAGGATCATGAGATTGGTGAAATGGCTTTGAATACTGCATTTAAAACTGGAATGTTAAAGATATATAAAGGTAATGAAGAAGATAAATTAGTTAGAGAATTAGAGACAATGCTCTTAACTGGAGACAAACGTAAAGCAAAAGATGATCTTATCGATGCTTTAAGATATGCATTGATGCAAATCCCGATTGATTGGGAGAAGGTTTCTGGGCTTGATTCAGGTTCTGATACGGAAAAAACATCCACTAAACAACACAGGAGACCAAATGAATACTGGGAAGACGACGAAGGCCAAAACATGCAAGATGAAATCGACGAAGAACTTGAATTCTGGGATGACCTCTACTGAAGTATGTAGAATCATTAAGTCTTGCAAAGAAAATAATGTTGGAGAATTCTCATGGAATGGGCTGAAATTAAGCTTACATTCTGAAAATATAGACAATTATACTGCAAAAGATCATTTTATTCAATATCCTGTTGAACAGAAAGAAAAAGTAGGTGATAATGTTATGGATACATTTGATTTAACAGAGGCCTCTGAGAGTGCTGAAAGAGATCTAGAGGAACTGAAACTATCAGATCCGTTAGCTTACGAAAAGATCCTTCAGCAAGGAGAATATATAAATGCCTAATTTTACCGTAGACAAATTAAGAAGCATGTATAGTGCAGGAAAACAATGTGACGAAAAAGTTTTTGCTGAACAAAGAACTAATATACTTCTAAGGTCGGGAGACCATTATAATAATACCAAGTCAAGTAGTATTGACCCCCGTAGAAGAGGGGCTTCAAGACCTTCAGGTGGACAAAAAATTCGCCTTGTTAAGAATCATATTCATAGAATAACAAATCTATTTATCAATTCTGTACTAGAGGCTAATCCCTCAGTATCTACAGTTCCTTATAACGATCAGGAACTCTCGGATGTTAAAGCTGCTCAGCTTGCACAAGCCGTTATTGATTGGGTAAAAGATTCTTGCAATTGGTCTAAAAAGCAATCTAAATTTGTTCATGACTTTATAGTCGTAGGTGAATGTTGGGGAAAGATTAGATTTGATTATGATAAGGGTCCTGTTATTGGACAAGATGAAGAAGGGAAGCCTTTAAAAGCAGGTGAGTTTGTTATTGATAGAATCTTTGGATTCGATTTAAAACGAGATCCTTCTGCTAGAGATAATGATGAATGCAAGTGGTGGATACACGAACAGATGATTGACCTTGATGAGTTTAAAAATACTGTAAGGTCATTGAATCCAGATGAGTTAGATAATGTTTCTAAATCACAAACACCAAGCCATTACAAAATCTTTGATGGAAACACTGGTGATTATAAAGATGTTTCCGAACAAATATCAGTTAGAGAATTATATTATAAACCAGATAGCATATATCCAAATGGATATTATGTTTTATTTACAGATGACTTTATAGTTACTGAGGGTGAATTACCTTTTGGTGTATTCCCTTTAGTAGGTGAAGGTTTTGACGAGATGACTACATCTCCGAGAGCTACTTCTATTATAAAAGTCTGTAGACCTTATCAAGTAGAAATCAATAGAGCCTCAAGCAAGGTGGCTGAACACCAAGTAACATTAGGGGATGACAAGGTTTTTATTCAAAAGGGAACGAAACTAAGCTCTGGTGGAGTGTTAAATGGCGTGAGGGCGATGCAGTTCTCAGGTCAACCTCCAATAATACAGCCGGGTCGGACAGGAACTCAGTTTATTGAGTACTTAAGATCTCAAGTACAAGAGATGTATGAGGCTGTAGGGCTTGCCGATCAAATGGTGGATAAGCAACCACAAGGCGATCCATATCATCTTCTTTATAGTTCAATGAAACATAAGAAGAAATTTGTTAAATATGCAGAGAAGTACGAGCGTTTCGAAGTTCAACTCTTTAAAAAGATGTTGCAAATGGCGAAGCACTACTTAGTACCTCAGCATATCATAAGAACTGCCGGTATTACTGAAGCGGTAAATGTTGACGAGTTTAAGAATAATAACTTTGAAGGATTTGAAATCAAAGTTGTTCCTCAAACTGGTGATGTTGAAACTAAGTTTGGCCAAGTTCTTTCTATGTCTCATATATTACAGTTTGCAGGTAGTAGTCTTGCTCCAGATCAACTCGGACAAGTAATAAGACAAATGCCTTTTGGTAATAGTGAGATTGCTTTTGATTCACTTACTCTTGATACGGATAATGCTACTAATGACATTTTAGCATTAGACAAAGGAGAGATGGTAGGCGTGAGTCCATCTGATAATCATACTTTTATGGTTAAGTCTTTAATTAATAGAACAAAGAAATCAGATTTTAGATTCTTGCACCCACAAGCACAACAAGCTTACGGGCAAAAAATTCAACAGCATGAGATGTTTATAAAACAACAAGCACTTCAGTTGGAACAACAGAAATTAGGTATGGTTCCATCGGGAGGATTTTTAACAACTGTTAACGCTTCTTTCTTTAACCCACAGACAAACAGGGTTGAGAGAATTAAAGTACCATCGGAAGCAATACAGTGGTTAGTAGGTAAACTAAACACACAAGGAGTCTTTTCTAGTCAAGTCAGTCAACTTCCACCTGATTCTCAAGCCAGAGTAGCAGAGGGGTTAGCCCCGGAAGCGAATGAAATGCCAGGAATAGATCCCAGTGAATTAGGTTTAGTGTCCGAAGGTCAGGGACAGTAAACAATATAACTTCAATCGAAGGCCAATGATTGAACAGGAGAAGAAAATGAGTGACGAAAACGAAATGGAAAACGAAGGACTAATGGAACCAGAAGTTACTACTGATATGGGTGACACCGTAGAAGCAAGTGCTAATGAGAGTGTTGAAGTAGCAGAGGAGTATATGCCAAATTTCTCTTATACACATCACGACAAGGAACATGAGTTTCCTGAATGGGTACGTTCAGCAGTTCAAAGCAAAGAACAAGAAGATCAACTTCGAGAGTGGGCTACTGCTACAGCAGGGCTACCAGAGCTTAAAGAAAAGCTTACCTCTAGATCAAGCAAGTCTAAAGAGTTAGAAGATCAGTTAATTAATTTAACTGGTGGTTTATCTGACATAAAAGAACTTAGAGATGCAGGTGATTTAAGGGGAGTGTTCGGAAGGCTAGGAATTAAAGAAGAAGATTTTATGAAGTTTGCCGTAGAACTTGCCAAGGAAGATGAGCTACCTGAAGAACAAAGAGACTTCGTTAAGCAGAAAAGAGAGTTCGAAACTCAGCAAAAAGATTGGGAACAAAAGCAGATGCAGGAACAACAAAGACAATTTACTCATCAAGTTGAGGACGACTACAACCGACTAATGGGCACCATTACAACAGGTAAGTACGGCGAATTAAATAAAGCCATGGCCAAAAATAAAATTAATATGGCCGAAGAGATTTGCTTAGTTGGAAGGCACCATGAAGTTGCAAGTGGAACAGTCCCAGCTATAGAGGATTGTGTTCACAGAGTGTATGAAAAATACAGCCATCTGTTAAACAATAAACCAGAGACAGTTGTTCAGCAAGCGACCTTACCATCTTTGAAAGGAAATAACTCTACGGCCGTAAAGCCAAAAGTTAAATCTATTGAAGATATTGAGAAAGCTTACTTAGCACTCTCTAATAATAATTAACTAGGAGAATAAAATGGTAGCAAGTACTACTGCAACTTTCGACTCACTTCTTAAGGAATATCTTCCTTATGATTTGTTGGTAGAAGAAGTAATTAAGAGAGATTTCTTACTCTCAAACGTAAAAAAAGATAACAGCTGGAAAGGTGGGGATTTAAAAGTTCCTTTCGTTGGAAATTCAGCAAGCTCAATGGCTTTCGGTAAATTGCCGGGATTCACTGGATCTGCAGCCGGAACAAACATTGTAGAAGATAACTATGTTGTAGGATCTATTTCTGCACAGAAAGAACTATGGGGATCAATGATTTTCAATGACAGAGATTTATCTGCTCATGGAAGTTTAGAGCAATCATTCCTTAAAATTCTTCCTGATAGAATTAACGCTTTTACAGCAGCTATGAGAGATTCTTTAAGTGGATGTTTATTAACAGGCGGGCATATTGATACTATAACTGATCAATCAGATGCTTCTGATACTATTACAGTAAACAGACCAGAAAGATTTCAGATTGGACAATTAATTGAAATCCAAGCTGATGGAGGATCTGATGCTGTTGTTAGTGCTTATGTTAAGACTATTAATATGACTACTAAGGTTTTAAGCCTTGATGCAAACTTTGCATTAGACGATGGAGACAATTCAGTAGACTTGAGCAACGTAGAAATAGGCGATAAGGTTTTTCATGAAAATGGTGCAACTGATAATACATCAGTTTTCTCTTCATTAGCTTCTCAGTTGATGGCAGCAGAATCAGCAACTATTTTTGGTCAAACTAAAGCTAACTATCCACACTTACAAGCATATGAAAATGCTTCTGTTGGTGATGTTGCTTCAGGAAACACTGCTCTTTCAGAGATTTTAGATGCTATGACTCAGGTTAGAAGAATCGGAAAAGGTGATCCAACTGATTGTGTTATGAGCTACGAGCTGTACTCTCAATGTTTGAAAGAACTTAACACTGATGTTCAGTACCAATCAGAGGCTGGAAAAGCTTCTAGGTATGGATGGAGTGAAATTAGTGTTGGTGGACCTAAAGGTTCAATCAAGCTTGTTGCAGTTCCAGAAATGGACAAAGACAAAGCTTTCATCATTGATTGGAATGCTGTTAAATTACACTCAAATGGAATGATCGAAAGAAGATCTGCTCCAGATGGGAAGCAATTTTATGAAGTAAGGAATCAAACTGGTTACCAATATATTGTTGACCATAGATTTTTTGGTGAATTAGTTGTTAGTAAGCCATCACATTGTGGTGCTTTATCTGGTATTTCAGGTATCTAGTAATTAAGATTAATAGGGGGTCGGTAACGGCCCTCTTCTTACAGGGAAGTAAATGGCAAAGTTAAGCACATATTTAACCATGCACCAAGAAGGACTTTTAGGTAGGGCGGCTCGTACATTTAATTCAGGGAATCTTGTTTCAACTGAGTATCTTGCTCCTTCTGGAACTGTGGTAGGAGAACAATGTCTTTTTATAGAATATATATACGATGCTAACGGGAATATTGTGTCTGAAGATAAGTCTATTGAAATATGGGGTTCAACTCAGGAGACTATAGCCGAATCAACAACAAATCCTTCTCCAGCAACACAAGCAAATTCTATCGTTTCAACAGATGGTAATGAGGCAGGTGTTACGGTTGGTGGTCGATTAAAGGTTGATGCCGATCTTACCGGTGGTACAGTTAATGTAACTGCTACCAGTTTAGATATTGAAGACATTACAATAACTGATGTTGGAACTACTGATGATTCACTTAAAGTAAAACATACAGGTGATGTTTCAACAAAAAACCAAACTCAATACTCAGACTCAACTAGTAATACACAATACTGGTTAGGGCTTGAAGAAGATAATCAACTGACTCTACAATATGTAGATGATTCGGTTTCAAATCAAAAAACTATATTCTATGCACTTCCTTCAGTTTCAATTGATGGTAGTTGTTTAGCACGAAGATATTATTTAGCAGATGATGAAGTTACAGGTGAACATACTTATATAGGCACTTGGACTCAAGCAATGAACGACAGAATTAAACCACCGCCAACTGATATAACGGTGGCAAGTGGTTCACTTACTACAGTAGAAGATCAAGTTGCAACAACGGTTCTTGCAGGTCTCGGCGTTGTCGGAGGCGAGTCCCCCGTAACATTATCTATGACTTCTAACGGAGGTTTAAGCGTAGAAATTTCAGGAGCTAACTTAGTAGTTGCTTCTGGAGGAATTGACGGAAGTGCTTCTGGTAGTAGTCCTTTTACAGTAGGTATTAGAGCGACAGATGTATTTGGTGCAATCTACGATGAAAATCTTAGCGTCACTGTCACAACAAATGATATTACAGACATAGCACTTAGTGCATTAACAGTACTTAATAATGCCGTAGACGGTGATGATATTGGAAACCTTACCTGCACAGGTGGAGTAGGTGATGTTTCCTATGCAATCACAAGTAATGGAGGTTTAGATAACTTAAAGATTACAGATACTGGAACATCAACAGCAACACTCGAGGTTGATACCGGTGGAATTATAGATTCTACAGGAACCTACACTATTCGGATAACAGCAACCGATACTATAGCTCAAACTTATTATGAGGATTTTGATATTACAGTTACTCCTTCATATACAAATTCAAAATCATTAGACTTAAATGCTAATGGTGTTGATCCTGATTTTAAAAGCAACCATATACAAGAGACTTCTGGGTTATTCAATAGCCATTTAACGGCAAGTACACCATTTGGTGTAAGTACTTGGCTTAAAACCAATACAGACCCAGCAACAACACCTGCAGTTGTATATCCTACAAGGTACTTTGATATACCAACTGATGCTTCATGGAATGGGAGTCAACACGGTAACGGTATTGGAATCACCGACCTAGGTATAGAAGACGGCGGCATTTTACATTCTGGGCCGGTGGGTGAAAAAAAACCTTGGTCTTTTAGTTTTTGGTGTAAAGATCCTACTACAGACAGATACTTTATGACTATGAATGGGGATCAAAGTAATTTTGAGTTACATTTTAGAATATCCTCAAATGGTCAATTAAGGATTGAAAAAGATTTTATAGGTTCAATCGGGGCGGAATTTCTTGGGTCTTTAGACGACGGAGATTGGCATCATGTTATAGTTTCATACAAACATACAGATGCAAGCGATAATATCTGGGATGGGTCAACATATAATTGGTATGTAGATCCCTATCTGAATGGGCCTAATACTGGTACCTACGATGATATGGGTTTCACAGTTTTTATAGATGGAGCTAGAGCAGCATACGATACAGTTAATAGTACAGGCTTGACTCAATGGGAAGATGATGTTTACTACTGCCCTAATGAAAGCTCAACAGTTGATACTATGGTGCTAGGTCAGTACTTTCATTCATGGAAAAGACATTGGAAAGGGAAAGCTGCAAACGTAGCCTTCCATGATGAAACAATAAGTGCAGCTAAAGCAGCAACCTTATATAATAGTGGAAACCCCACAGATTTATCGGCAGATCCAAATTGTATTGTACTCTTAAACCCAGAAGGACTTTCAGCAGGTGCTTCCATTGCATATGATACAGTTTTAACTAATAATGGAGGAGCTTCTAGCTCTAGTGACCATACATGTACTGTACTACATAATTCCGGCGATACTATCCCATGGACTTTAGAGGCTGAAGATGCATCGGGCGAATCTTTATATTATGAGATGACACCTGCAGTAACAACCTCTGCACCAGTAATTTTCAGAAACGGTGGAAAAACTGGAACTGCTCCCAATGAAGTTTTCGGTGAAGGAATAACAGTTTCTATATCAGATAAATATGCAGATTCTACTGGAGCTTATGTTTCAGCAGGTGCCCAAGATCCAAAATTAGTAATATCTTTTGATGGGTTTGAGGATGATGCTGATAAAGTATTGGTATATGATAATGACGTAACAGATAACACTTGGAAAAATATTGTTGTTACATACGACAGTTCCGCTACAGATAATAAAGACAGAATTTCATTATATGTAAACAATGTTGAACAAACTCCATTAGGGACACCTTCAATCACATTTACAGGTAATGATAACTATTTCAAAAATGTTTCAGATACAGCAACTAACACAACTATTGGTGGCTCAGGTTTTGATGCCGCTAGTGCAAATAGTATCTATGCACTTCAGGCTGAAATAGATTCTATATCACTTCATAGTGAAGCACTGTCTTCAGCTATGGTAACTGAATTGTACGACTCTGGAGTACCTGCAAACCTATTAGACGAGTCACTTACCTCTGACCACACCAAAATTGAAACATGGGTAAGTTTCGAGGATGAAACAGATAACGGTACTACAGCACAGGACGAAACTGACAATAATAAAGATATGACTTTAGTTAATATGGCAAGTGGTGATTATGTAACACTAACTGTATTGGACTCGATATATTATAATCCATAAAGGAATGATATGAGATTATCACGAAATGAATTAGAACAGCTTTGTATTAAATACTTAAATCACAAAGAGCAGAATATTAATTGTTGTGATTGTGAATTTGGTGCAGGTGAGGTGTTATATACGGTTAACAAGAATAGGTTCAGAATTGAACTAAGTAAGTATATTAAAAAATTATTAAAAGCTGGAATAATTAAAGAATCAACTAATGGATATGACATTGTTGTATCTAAAAAGATTGTAGAGCTATTTCAATATATAAGCTAGGTAATTATGGCAAATGAAACTAAAATAATTAACAAACCTAAAGTCACAGTTGATGGCAACATTTCCATAGATGACA
>TARA_R100001480_G_scaffold1452_1_pt1 | contig 13309 bp, 12 predicted proteins | sample TARA_R100001480 | Tara Oceans TARA_R100001480 (sample SAMEA2622212) | marine metagenome | biome: marine biome (ENVO:00000447); feature: mesopelagic zone (ENVO:00000213) & marine oxygen minimum zone (ENVO:01000065); material: "saline water (ENVO:00002010), including plankton... | reverse complement strand
TCGAATGGTTATCTTATTGATAATCTCACCTTCTAGAGGAGTTAATGGAGAGATAATCTCTAGTTCTCCGCTCTCTATCAGATGATGGGATGGGATAATCTCTTGGGAGTACGTATAGAGATTAAGGGCTACTTTTATACCATTCCCTCCCATTACTACCATAATAGGAAGCATGCTCCATATATTTTGCTGGATCCAATCTAGAGCAGGTATATCTAGATCGTTTACATAGCCTCCGAACTTGTACCGATCTAGCACGGGAGCGAGCCCATTCCAGGAAGAGTAATCGTATAATAAATCTGTTTTCTCCAATACGTAGAGAGAGAGATCTACAGCACCTTGTAAAGGTCCATCCCCCATTATACTAGGAATACCACCTCTAGATCTTCCCCATGAAGCGTAATATTGGAAGGCTATCTCCGGGCTAGATACCTGAAAGTTATCGTATTGTGTATTAGTTCCCTCTGGGCTTCCTACAATTAGATAGAAGGGTACGTAAGCATGTAAGAATCCTTTACTATCTACCGCAATCTCTACGGGATTCGTAAAGGAGCCTCCCTGACCATCGAAGATTTTAACTAGAGATGTTCCGGGGTTCATAACTTGATGGTATGCAACTTGGAAGTATTGAGTCTTAAGAGTAACAGTTCCTCCAGCCTGGTAGCAGGGAGTAACTCTTAACTCATCATTTAAGGAGATGCTCCCAGCCTGCTCTCTTACACTGGTTCCAAGTTCTCCAAATACGAAGGGTACTATTTTTCCTCTACTCTTCTCAATGATATCGATAGCGTAATTATCTTCAATGATAACGTGTTCCTCTCCCAGTAACTTCGCTTCTCTTACGTTTACAGAATTCTCGATAGTGAACGCTACTGTACCCTTCTGAGCATCCGGGGATCCGAAGATAGCATCTAGTGCTCTACCCTTAAAGATTCCGATTCTATCCTGCTGAGTGAATTTAGTTTTACCTTCGATTACAATCACCATCGATAAAGTGCAGATAGCATCGTTAATAGTTCTCCCCTTAAGGAACTCTGAGACCCAATCCACCTCCTCGAAAGTCAGTTGGAGAGAGATGGTATTAGCCTCTAGATCTACTCCTAGGAGATCGCTCTGCAGATTAACCGGAGGATCGGAAAGGGCTCCTCGATATGGGATAACTGTATTCTCTACATTATCCTCTATATCAATAGGTACAGTAGAGAATCGATAGATCGCTCCGAAATATTCTATATCCAGGAGAAAGCAGATATCTCCCTGCTCGATATCGCTTCTCTTAATCGTATCCATTACTCTATCTCCTCTAGATTTACAGTAGCTACTCGGAACATTTCATCTATCATTTCTTCCCCTATAACGCTCTCTACTGTAACCTCTCCAGTAGTTCTCGCAAGCATATGCTGCTCTCTGCGGTTAAGGATAGCCTCGTTCTCACCATCTAACCCAGTCCGGAAGGCTGCTACATCTATAGAAGGGAGATATACAAGAGGCTCCCGGTTACTCAGATAGCGAAAGATACCATGCATGAGATAAGGATCTCCGTAGTTTGCTATGGGCTGGGATCCTGCGCTCTGTGATATTTGCCAATAATCGGGCTCTAGTTGATTTAATCGAGTAGTATCGATGGGTTCAGTCCAGGCAATACTAGCAGTTCTCCTTCCTGCGCTCATCTTACGAGAGAAGAACATACCATCGAGAGTCTCTTGGGCTTGGATATTGGGAGAGAATGTAATCGATCTCCCTCTCTGATACTGAGGAGCAGGGAAGGCTACGGAGCCCATTAGAAGAGATCCGATCTGGAAGTATCCCTCTAGAGTAGTCTGTACTGGAATCTCGATTGCGAGAGCGTATTGTCCTAAGTTCACTCCATCTAATCTGCTCTTAATAAATGTGATACTATCCGGGATTAATTTAAATGTTCCGGATGCTGGAATAGTGCTAGGATCTGTAAGGCTGGTATCGTACTGGAGTACAGTCTGCTTAACTGCGCTGCTATTTGTCCAGATGCCTTCGCTATTCATACGAATTTTAACTATCTTCGTAGTCTCTCCGCTCTTGAGTTCTGCTCTCCATCCAATAGCCTCTCCATATCGGAGTAGAAACTTCTTACCAGTATCGTTAGAGATAAGGCTATTCCCCTTCTTTATATAGGTACCGTTAAATCCTTCGCTTATATCTACATCTGCTAATACAGTCCATGCAGCACCATCCCAAGACTGGAGAGAGAACTTACGAAAGTTTATATTAGCAAGATGTACTCCTAGAACATCTGAGAGGCCTAGATTCTTTTCTGTCTCTTGCACTACTGGATCTATAAAGAGAGGGATCCGGGCTTGGGTTCCTGCTCCTGTACTTCTCCAAGTAACTCTCGGAGATAGAGATATACCGTGGAAGATGTTCTCTATAGCGTAATCGTATCGAGGAGTAATCTTGTATTCATCTTCTCCCCTTGCTGGAGAATCCTTCGCTGTTATTGCTAGTCCCTGATCTATATACTGATACTCTCCCAATGGAGGATACTTCGCTCCTCTGAGAGTAAACTTACCGAGCCCAGCCTGCTCTCCTGAAGTAATAGAGACCTCCTGCCAATGAGACTCGAAAGTAAGAACCCCGGAGGATGAAAAGTGTCCCCATTCTACAGTATTACCCGCTCCGCTCGCTCCCTTCGTAATACCGGAGATGGATTCGAGAGTCCACTTCTTAGCTTGGGCTCCATCTGCGGTTCTGTAATAGATCTCCGCATCTGTATCGAAAAGCCCTATAACTATCTCCGTGGATTCTGTCATATCATGAGAGATAGTAGCCTTCACTCCTGCAGAGTCTCTAACTTGAATAGTGGTAGTAGAAAATCTTAACTGTAACTCTGTACTATTGGTGGTATCATCTTGGAAGATCTTAAGGGCTATAAAATCATTAGATACTAGTGTATTTTGATCTACTTTTAATCTCACTCTTATAACTTGACCTTCATCAAAATATCCCCCAGAGTGAGCATAACTATAATTTCTAGCATTTAAAGAGGTAGTAATATTTAATCCATCACCATCTAGAGCTTGGGTTCCCGTTCCCGTGGTAGTATATTGGCTAGAAGTAGCAGGGAGCATAACCGGGATATAAGTACTCTCCCATACTAGGTATTGATAGAACGGAGGATTATCCGATCTCGCTGGATATGAGAAGGAAGAGTAACCTCCGAGGGCTAGACTCCATACACTGTTAGTATTGTGTCCAAATATCTTAGCCCTCCCCTCATGAACACATGAGGAGAGATTCTGTAATCGATCGGAGTTACTTCCATAGTCTAATATAAATCCGTTAGATGCTGTGGTAGTTCCTCCGCTCGCATATCTCCAAGAGGCTCCCATATCCTCAGAGTAGAATCCGATTAGCCTACCATCTCCGAACTCTTGAGCAATAACCCAGATTAAGCCATCTTGAAAGAAAGCAGTAACATTCCCTCCGCTCATTACATTTGAAGTTATACTAGAAAAAGTTGTTACACTGCTCGAGATTGTGTTCTTATTCGCAGCGGTCCAAAAAGAAGAGGATAATCTAATACCTGGATTAGGAATTTTAGTAAAGTTTAATTCTTGAGTATCTGAGATATAGGCTACTCCGATAGTACCATCCGGAAGGGTTACCGGGCTAGGCTGGTGTAAGAATCCATCTGATACACTAGAGATCTCATCTACTGTAGAGAAAGTAGTACCTCCATCTCTAGATACATATTGAGCTAATCTATTTGTATTGCTAGTCTCCAGCTCAATAAATAGAAGTACTGTATTATCTACCGTTACAAGTTTCATCTTTTTAGGCTGATTAGAACTAGATGCGATAGAGTCTACTAGACCTCTAGGAGAGATCTCCTTCCATGTATCTCCATCATCTAGAGATCTATGGACTTTAATATTAACTGCGTTCTCGTTTGTATATTGGAAATATGCTACCAAAAGACTCCCATCTTGTAATCTAGTAATCGCAGGGAGTCCCAGGCTAGAGGGAGTAGTAACTAGAATTATACTCTCGAAATTATTTAATAAATCAATACTTCCGTTCTGCTTCTGTCTATGTAGAGAGATTGTATATCGATTGGTAGAGTCTAGAATCTCCGAGATTACCCATATAGATCCATTTAAATCGCTCACGCAATCGCTATAGAAATAGGATCCAACTGCAGTACTAGAGGAGAACTTAAAATATCCGCTCTCTGTTAGAATATGGGCTGCATCCTTACCGAGTTCTATATTATCTTCTCCTTTCCATTTAAAGCGGGCTACTCCGGGGAGACCCCCTTGGATAGTCTCTACTGTGATCTCCTCACCTTGAGAACCGATAGAAGATAGTGTAAGGTTAACTCCATCGCTCTGCGCTTCCGGTACTCCTGCTCTCGGGTTCGCTTGAGTATATTGTGATTGAGCATCCCATAGATTATCCTTCGATATCGATATTGTGGGGATAAGGAAGCCTCTTAAATAGTCTGGAGTTATATTAGCCATCTTAATATCCTTTTATTCCTACTTGTCTAGTTTGTTGGATTCCTAGATCTCTAGCGAACCTTCCAAAGTGTTTAAAGGGTTGGATTACTACAGTCTGTACAGAAGCGGAGCCTCCCTGCTGGAGATTCCGTACTCCCTGCTCTCCTCCCATCCTGCGTACTGTTGCTCTATCTAGAATAGCCTCTCCTCTCAATACTCTAGCGTTCGCTTCATCTGGAGCCATCCCTCCCATATGAAAGGAGGGCATCTGCTGAGACATAACGACACCAGCCTGGGCAACTCCTGTAGCGACTGCGAGAGCAGATTGGATAGCATTGAATGGAGAGATTAACTTCTGAGCGGCTACCACTGCCTCTGCAGTTCCCATAGCAATCTCAGCAAGGGCCATACCCTTTCGGAAGTTAAAGAGCCCTCTTAAATTCTTCTGCTCTTTCTCATATGCAGCCCTCTCGATATCGCTCATTGCTGCGATCTCTTCCTGTTTATCCTTCATCGCTTGTACATCGATCTCGTTACCCTTAATTCTCATCTCTGTAAGTTCTGCGAGGGCTCCTCCTAGTTCCAGGGCTCCATCTAGATTCTCTCTTAAGCCCTCTCTTCTCTGCGCTTGGAGTTCCTCTTCCTTCTTTTTAAGTTCATCGATCCGCTCGAGATCTTTATTATGGAGCATCTGCTTAATAATATCTGCAGCGAGTTCCTCTTGCTCTGTAATCTCTCCGAGTTTCTCTATCTCTTCGATTCTCCTACCGAAGGCTAGAGCCTCTCTCTGCTCTTCGCTCATGAAGGCTTCTATCTGAAAGTCCTCTAATTTCTTATTGGCATTGATCTGTCTATCGAAGAATCTATTCTCCGCTTCGATTAGAGCCTCCATAGCATCTAGTTCCTCTTGTACTAGATCTAGGCTCTTCTTAGCAGGCTTAACTCCCTTCTCCTTCGCTGCTGCTGCTGCCTCCGTAGCATCTGCTAATTCTTTTTCTAGGGTTACCATCTCTTGAGCAGTCTCTACCGCTTCCGATTGCATAGCCTCTATCGCTTCTCTCTGCTTTCGTTGCTCTGCGATATTAGCCTGAAGAGCCTTCTCCAGTTTTCCAAGTTCTGCAGCCTGGGCTAATCCTTCCTGAGTGAGGTCTAGATTATTCTTTACATTCTGAGTCTGTAACTGTAGAGTACGTAATCTTTCTCTCTCTCCTTCTGAGAGTACTACGTTAGACTTACCTGCAGCGATATAAGAATCCTTAAGGCTCTCAATAGTTGCCAATAGAAGTTCACTCTCCGAGATGCTGCTTTGGACCGCTTCAATATTACCCCGGAATGATTCGTTAGCGGCTTCTCCTGCTTTCTGTAACTCGAACTCATACTCGGAGATCTGACCCGTTAGCAGTTGATATTCCAATCTCTGTTCTCGGAGTTTCCCTGCAGCATCGATGAGGTTATTCTCTTGCTCGTTCTGAGATTCGATTAGAGCCTTCTGAGCATCCCGGAGGGCTAGAGTAGTCTCTCTTACCTTCTCTAGTTCCGCTTGATGGGCTACGTATCCAAGAGTTAAGGCTCCTATCGCTATTCCTCCTGCTACTACTAGAGGATTAAGAGCAGCGAAAGACATAGTTAACCCTTCTGTAACTGCGAACATATCCGCTATACCATCTGCAGCTTCTGCTAGTTGAGGATTAACACCTCTAAGAGCGAGCCCTACAGAAGAGAATCCCCTATCAATATCTCCGGAAGCCTCTCCAACTCTCTCTAATCTTTCCTCCGCTCTCCGGGCTGCATCTGCCATATCTTCGAATTCTTTCGCACCTCTGCGGGCTGCTGCTGCTGCATTCTTAGCGGCTTTAGCGGATGCATCTGCGCTCTTCTTAGCGGCCTTCTCCGCTTGCTTAAGTTGCCTATCGAGAGCGGATACCATCTTCCGGGCTTCCGCTTCCGTTACATTAGGCATCTGCTTTAATTTATTGATTAGATCTTTTAAATCCGCTTTATAAGCGATATTGATCGATCTTTTCTCTTCTGCCATTATATCCTCCGCATGAGGTCATCGGCTAGAGCCTTAACAACCTTGTTAGCAGCCTTCCTCTGTGGTTTAATCATAAGTTCATTGGCTACTCGTTTACCTTGAGGTTGGATAATATCCTGTCCTCTATTGTTTTCGGAATCTACTCCGAACTTTATAGTCCAGGAGTAAGGAGCCCGATTACGGAGATAAGCCTCAAATACTCCACCAGGGAGAATCCGGAAGCCTCTCTCGAACTTCTTCCAAGATCCCTTGGAGGTCTTTTTAAAGAAGGTAACCTCCCCTTCTGCAGTCTTACGGATTATGGGCTTCCTAACGGGCCAATCTCTTACAGCATCTTCCTCGATCTTCTTAAGAGTATCCTCTAGCACCTTCCGAGCATTGGGAGCGACCTTATCTAGGAAGCCTGTATAGAACTGCTGGAGATCTGTATCTATCTCTATTCCTGCTCTTCCCTTATTTATTTTAACGCTCATCTCTTACCCCGTATTATCTCCTCCATTCTAGCCCTTTTTATCCGCTCTTGTCTATCCTTTAATGCTTTCGGATCTTCATTCGCTAGCCTGTACTCTGCTAGCAACGATACTCGGAGATCTTCAGGGAGAGTATAATACCAAAGAGGATCCTTCCCCCATCGGAGAGAGACCCGGAGAGCGAGGAGATCTAGCCCTCCTCTCCTTCCTGCGTAAAATTTGCCCGCTCTTCTACCTCTTGCTCAGAAGGTATAACTCTCATCATCTCTAATAGAACTTCGCTCCCCATCTCGTAGACCTTCGCAGGAGTTACTCCAGCATCCAATAAGCGATCGAGAATCTTATATCCGAAGGCTATCGGATCCCCGCTCGTTACTGGATACGCTGGAAGTACTCTCTTATGGTCTACGGATACCGCAATAGCAGCAGCGCACAATCTACCAAGTTGAGCCCGGTTAAGACCTTGAGTACCCCATATGGATACAAAATCTAAACAAGTAGCAATAGAGGAAGGAATCTTCCCCTCATGCTCTCCAAGTTTCTTTAGATCTAATAGCATAGTACCTCCTTATGCTATTTATGCTGCGATTAATCCACCGTAGCATGTAAAGTTGAGCGTGAATGATGAGGGATCACCTTCTGAGAAGTCAAGAGAACACACACACTTAGACAATGTAACGAAATGATCAGCCTCAGCAGCATCTGGACTATCTGCTAAATACTTAATATCGATACAGTAGTGTTCTACGAAAGGAGTACCAGTAAGACCGGTTGAGATGTTACCAGAGTAGAATCCATTCTGATTAATGAAGTCTCGGATACTTCCGGCTTCTGATGCATCTGTAAACTGTCTAAAGTGGAAAGAGAAAGATCCTGTTTTCGCTTGCTCATCTTGCTTACGAATAGCGGAGAAGTTACCTCGGTCCATTACTACCAGTTCCGAGAACTGCTGAGGATCTGAGAAAGTAAAGTTCCCATCTTCGTAGGCTACTTCGAGAGTTACAGGTGTTCCAGTTCCATCGAGAAGAGTGATAACACCATCTCTTTTAGTCTTGGGAATTGTTGAATATGCCATGAGGGCCTCCGGGGATTATGATTAGTATTTTAACCGATTGAATTAGATAGTGTGAAGGATATTAAACGATAAAGTTATCAGGATATACTCTTGGGAATCCGTAACAGATCTCTCGGATGCTGTGTATCGAATTGTGAACTCGTTATCCGTAGCATAGGCTTCTAAAACCTTATTGATTACCTGCTCTTCTACATCTAGGCTAGCATCGTAATCCGTAGGATAAATATCTAGAGGCCTCAATCGATGAGAGAAAATTACCTGCATAGGAGTGCTAAGATATACTCCTACCGCTCTCCTCTGTCTCTCTTCCATTGCTACGGAGGAGGCTACAGAGATAGAGAAAGCCTTATGGGCTACAGTGTTCTCCGTTCTCCCGAAGAAGTCCGGAGTATGCTTAGATTCTTTGAACCCGGAGAGAGTCTCTATCTTAGTAGCGATAGCCTTCCGGATGCTAGAGAGGGATTGAGCCATTATCTTCTCCTCATCCTTCGGGAGAAACTTCCGTTACTATTTAAGAAGATAACAGGCTGCTTAGCTACTCGATCGTTAGGGTTACCAGTCTGACCATCGTGATTATGGTCATAGATAAAGTTAATCCGCTTCCAATCATCCTTATACTGTGCGAAGTGCTCATTAGCGAGATCTAGATATCTTCCGTTGCTTTGTCCTAGGCTAGAATGGAAGTCTCTGAAGATATAATAGAGAGCGAGATTCTGATGAGCAGACCGGAAGGCCTCCGGGCTCATCACTAAATATTCTAGCCCTCCTCCTTCGGTTCTCATTCTCTGTACCATCGTAAACCAGGCCTCGTCTATGTAAGTCTGATACGAAGTAAGGTTAGAAGGTCTAATATCTGCTAGTTGAGAATAAGTAGCAGTTAAATCTCCATCCGATACTACTGGATATAACCTTCTTAATACTACTGCAGCCATTCTACGAAAAAGATAAACCTCTCCTACAATTGTAATCTTCCACTCCTGCAGATATCCTTCTCCGAGGACCAGGCTATCATCCAAACTCGAAGGAGAATGAACGTAAGTAGGTATATTAGCAGGGAAGGAAGCAGCAGCATCATCTATTAATTTGGTTTGATCAGGTTTGTAGAGAGTATATCTTACTTCTGTTGGAACTGCTAGCACTCCATCTCGATAGATCGGAAGAGTTGTAGTATTACTTTTACCCCGTTCTAAGAGTTCAGGGATCTTGATCTGCGGTGCGTATGGAGTGCTAGTAGGCATTACCTATTCCTCATCAAATATTAAAGTAGCAGTAGCACTAGCTACTGAGGACTGCAAGAAAATAGAATCGATTCTATTATTACCTCTCGCTAACTTTTGACTATGATATTCGTTTACTTTTATCAGAGCTTTATCCGCTCCAAGAGTTACTCCATCTGTACCTACAGAAGTAAAATATATATCTTCTGTATTACATGCAATTTTTACATTCCTAGAACTACTTGGTAATTGTACCTCTAAGCATACTGTATTAGTAATTGATACTACTTTTACAATTGGATAATTATTTTGACTTCTTAGATCTACTGCCATTATTGACTCCTATTTTATCTCTTTATAAAGTTCGATTCCCTTCTGCTTAAAGGACTCGATAAATAATAACATATCTTCTCTAATCTTGTAGTGTTCATCGATCTTAGCCTTAATCTCCGGAATATGCTGGGAGTTTTGCATTCTTCCTACTGCCTTCTGATGGCTAAGGCTCTCTAGTTCCCAGAAGTGTGGTTCTATAGGTTGGAGAGTTCCATCTAGGATTAAAGAGCAGGACCATTTAAGGAAGGATTCTCTATCGAAATTTTTAATAACTCGATTCCCTACCACTCTTACAGATTGCCACTTAGCGCAATGATAGTAACCGTTACGCACTCTGTATTGATGTATATACTGATACTTCGCAGGATCTAGATATATCCATCCTCTCTGCTGTAGATTCCCAATCCGAGAACCTGCGTTACCTCTCTCTCCCTGTATCTGATGTACTCCATTTACTCCGGGGATTATATGCTCCATACGGATATTGGGAACGAAGAAGAATTTACTCTCTACTTTTGTAGTCTTGCCCTTGGTTACTTCTAGATCGAAGTAATGATAACTCCAGTTGGTAGGATGCCATTTATAAAAGAATGGATGGTTAGCCTGCTCTGGGAGTAACTCTTGCTGCTTTGATTGGACCGGAGCCCAGGGCTGGGGATTATAACTCATTGTGTGTACCTCATTGAAAGTTAAAACGAGGGGAAGAGCAGAAGCCCTTCCCCATATTGTAATCCGTTAAGATTAGCTTAAAGTAGCGATCTCTACACCACGCTCATCAGAGATAATTGCTATCCCTAAGTAAGCATGACCTACGATCTGAGTTAGTGCAGAAGCAGCATTTCGATCCATCTCGATCATAACTTCTCCCATCTGCATAGATTCAGCAGCACCCGGAAGAGCAGAAGGCATACCAGTGGCAAAACCAATAGCACCAGGAGCAAACATAGCACCCTGGTAGTTAGAACCACCATCTTGAACATAAGAAGATGTGTAAATCTCTACGCCCATGAAAGATCCTTTATAGTGAGAACCTTTAGCGGCTAGGGCCTCGAAAGATGCAGGAGCGAAGGCTACAGCACCAGTCTCACCACGGATACTATCTTGTAATTCTGCGTATTGTGCAGGATGCAATACACAAACATAAGGACCCGGGGCACCTTTATTAGAATCCGCAGCCTCTAGAGCCTGGATAGCATCTTGGAAGATATCTACAGTCAAAGCAGAAGCGGAGCCTACTTGAGCAGTGAATCCGGAGAATACAGCAGCAGTAAGTTTAGCGAAGAGAGCATCGTAAGATTTAGAGATGTGTTCTGCGATACGGAATGGATCGATATCTTGACCCATACCAGTCATAGTAGCAAGATCTGTAATAGAGTAAGCAAGAGAGTTACGCTTACATACTACATCTACGTGACTATCTACGAGAGCAGTATTCGCTACGGCTCCATCTTCAGTTCCAGCAGTAAAAGCAGAGAATCCATCTTCACCATCGAGGAACGCTTTACGGACTCGGATTGTGTCAGAGCCTTGACCATTAATTGATCCTACGAAGTCTACGAAGGGAGTGTTACGGAGGTTTACGGAATCCTTGAGTAATAAGCGGATTTCCATAGATATCATTTGAGCGAGTCTTAAATCACCGACCAGCCCATTATTAGTAATTTCATTTGCCATTTTAGCACCATTAGAAGAAAGGGGAATAATATATTTATCTGGGCTCTTCTGCTGTTCCGGGAGCGACCCTACCCAATAGAAGTATAAACGATATAAACAGGACTAGCAAGAGGTAAAAAAAAACCCCTCGAGGAGAGCGAGGGGAAGGGCTTGGGGAGGTACGTCCGAAGCCCTTTTTTTAGGGAGTGTGTGAGGATTACAACGATACTACGATCTCAGCACCTGTAACATTGATTACAGATTTAACCTTAAGATTATTAGCATCTGTCAATTGTACATCCAATTGAATCTTATTACCGTTACTATCATATGCAGAGCAGTGAACGATCTTCTCACCGAGACCATGATTCAAAGTTACGAAAGTATTAGCGGTTAAGTTCTGAGGAGCGAAAGTACTGCGGAAGTCAGACTTCTGAACCAATACAGCACCGTTAGTAACTGTTGCCATATTACCTGCTGCAGAGTCTGCAGTAATAGCGGCTTGGGCTCTTGCTGTAGTGAAAAATAATGCTGTGCTGGATTCTGTCAAGTCTGCAGTTTCTGCATCCAATGAGAATTGACCATTAGCACTATTATAAGCAAGACCATCTCCAGCGGCAAGAGCATTTCTGGCTCTTGTATCCGTAAAATATAACCGGCTTCCTTCTGCGATATTCGAAGTTGTAGCATTGAGAGAGTATTCTCCACCATCGAAACTTAAACCAGTACCAGCAGAGAACTGATTAAAGATAGAACTTAAGGCTACACTCATTACACCAGCAGAAGATTTAGTAAGAAGTTGGATATCTTCTGATAAAGTAGCAACGGTTAGAGAGGCTCTGGCTCTTGCATCCGTGAAGTAGAGGTTACCGTTCTCGGCTACATCTCCCGTATCGATTGACATAGAGATAACACCAGTAGAACTATTGTAAGCAAGGATATCACCAGATACAGAGATGCTACTTCTCGAGCGGGCTGCTGTATGGTAGAGGTTGCTACTTCCCTCGGAGATTCCATCGCTATCAACATTCAGAGAGTAAGTACCGTTAGAACTATCGTAAGATAATCCAGTACCAGCAGCGAAGAATCCTCGGATCTCTGCTTGGTCTGCAGTGAACTCTCCAGTACTAGCATTATAGTTAATACCAGCAGATGCGGATAAAGCGGCTCGAACTTCAGCAGCAGTTACATCTCCACCTTCAATCTCTGCCCAGTCTGCAGTAGTACCAGCGGTTCCACCGTTATGGATAAAGGTCTGTGCACGTCCAGAGACTGCAGTCAAGATGATAATATCACCCTCTTGTTTTTCATCTCCGGAGGTATAGTTAGCACTTACCCAAGCGGAAAGAGATGCAGCAGAAGTATCTACGCTTACATCTGTAATAGTAAGAGGCTTCAATTTTAATTTAAGATCTCCACCTTCTGTTACAAGTTCTGCATAGTTAGCAGAGTCTGAAGCGATACCGACTACAGAATTAGCCTCTAAGTAAGAACGGGTAACAGCGTGGTTATCAGCGGATGGGGCTTGGTTAAGTTGTACCACGCCTTCAAAAATATTAGTTGGTGCAAGAAATTGCATTTTTAAACTCCATATATAGATTAAGAGGGATTCTCCCCTCGCTCTCTATACTATCTCAGTAATATCAGTCCCGAGAGTGAAATTTGGAAAGATATTCTTACCTGGTTATCGCTATTATGAGTAACGGAGCCCTCTGCTATAGTCCCATCACTTAAGATGATTTGGACCATTGGCTTATATCCGAGATTATGGGTTATCACTATCTGATTAGTATTAGAGAAGGCCTGTACTATGGGCTCTGAGTTTACACTAGGGATATATCCGAGCATCATTCCTCCGAGAATACTAGAGTAACTGTAGCAGAGGAAGCGGATTGAGTAGAGATATAGATTGCATCGTGTCTATTTCTACCTCTTCCGAGATGGATACTCTGCTTGGCCTCTCTTGCGATGAAGTCTTTATGGGCTCCTAGAACTACTCCATCTTCTCCACTGCTGGACCAGTATAATTTATGAGTCTGCGCTCCAATCTG
>TARA_R100001480_G_scaffold5269_1_pt1 | contig 13398 bp, 12 predicted proteins | sample TARA_R100001480 | Tara Oceans TARA_R100001480 (sample SAMEA2622212) | marine metagenome | biome: marine biome (ENVO:00000447); feature: mesopelagic zone (ENVO:00000213) & marine oxygen minimum zone (ENVO:01000065); material: "saline water (ENVO:00002010), including plankton... | reverse complement strand
CGGTGACGCATCATGAGTCAAGAACCCATGACCGATGCTGAATATCAGCAGTGGTTGCAGGGGCAAATTGCCTCTACCATGCGGCCGGGGTTCCAAATGCGTGAGGGCCAGCAATTAACGCTCAATGATTTGTTTGGTGTGCAACCGGCTGACGACAATTTCAATCTGAGAACATTTGCGAGTGGGGAAAATCCTAACGCGTGGTGGTTTGACAACCGACCTCCTAACGCTCAGAGTTCGCGAGGACCTACCGACCACAGGGGGAAAATCGCACAAGCCATGCGGTCCTCCATGTATGCTGAAAACGCCACAAGAGTGCCCACCGCTCAACCAGTGGAAAACACGCGCAGACCCGTCGCCATTGTGGAGCGCAGAACCCCGAAAACACTCAGCCCCCGTGACCATGACGGTGTGAGGCATGCTTGGAATCCTGACCAATACATTAGGAGTTTCAGACTGGTGGACGATGATGGAAAAACGCTGTCTGTTATTGATGATGGTGGGTATAGGCAACCGGGACGCGGACATCAAGAAGCGATTCGGGGCTTTAGCGGTCAAACGTTTGGTCCCATGCGTAGAGGCCACTACCGCAATTTGATGGAAGGTTTGATTCGTCACGGACTCAATGTTCGCTCAAATGACCGCAACTCGATGTCGCATCCGTTCCACACCAAGTTGCAGCGAACACTCCCTCCTGACATGACCGTTGAAGCGAGAATGTTTCGCGGCGACGGAGATGTCGAACACTATGATGAAGGAGAATATGACCCTTCAGATGTAAGCACAGATGACGTTTTGCTCTATGAACGAATCATCCCATCCTCACCTGAAAACTGGGGCGACCTGAGCGGCCCAACACGCAGCCAATTCCCGCTCTTTGTGCAACACAGAGAGCGTCCGCCTTATCATGAGCACCCCGAGTCGGAGAAATCGCAACAAACGCAGTTGTTTGCCCCGAGACGACCAATCGGCGTATCACCGTCTACGTGGGCGGCCACAAATCGAACTGAGCGTAGGAAACAGGCTGAGCGCGATTTGAGAGAGCGCATGGACAGATGGTTTAGCCGGCAACAGCAGGGGGAGCAGGCGCTACGGCAGGGCGGCGTCTCGCTGGACGAAACATTGGATTTGGGTCTGTTGCCCGGAATAAGCCAACCACCGATGCCTCGAATGGAGTATGAAACAAACCCTCGCTTCGTAGGTGTTAAATCTACACCTGATGTGATGTGACCATGCGCGTGACCATCTACGAAGTCGGACCTCGTGATGGGCTACAGTCGCTGCCACATGTCGTGCCTGTTGAACAGCGGCGGCAACTCATTTCATCGCTCTATAACGCAGGCTTGCAGCACGTCGAAGAGGTGTCTTTTGTCCACCCCAAATTGCTACCGCAGATGGCTAATGCAGAGGACGTCTACAGCGGTAAGGGCGATGCCCTTGTGCTCAACAAGCGGGGTCATGAGCGAGCCGTCGCTGCGGGTGTTGAGCGCATCAACATCGTGCTTTCGCCTTGTGAGTCGTTCTGCATCAACAACATGGGTCGCAGGTATGACGAATTGGTGTTGAACTATCGGACGTTTATGCAAGACGTTCCGAAGGACAAGGTGCGTGTCTACCTATCCATGGCGTTCGGCAGTCCTGACAGCGGCGTGTTTGATGCTCGCACGCTGCGTCGCTGCATCAGCGATGCCAAAATGTTCGGTGACACCATCGTGTTCGCAGACACCGTCGGCGTGGGCACAGCCAACGACGTTTGGGAAATGTCGCGCTTAGCGCAAGACTACGGTATGCGTCCCGCCTTGCATCTGCATCATCGTGGTGATGAGGGTAAGCCGCTCACGCTCGTGCGTGCGGGGATTCTCGCAGGTATCAGCGAGTTTGACGCCAGTATCGGTGGGCTGGGAGGATGCCCATTCGCAAGGGGAGGTGGGGCAAACATCGCCACTGAATCATTGGCTCGTCATCTTCACGCTTGGGGTCTTGAGACTGGTCTTGACAGTCGGGCATTGAGGAGTGCAGCGGCTCTTGCCTTTACCATGAAGCATCCACAGCCGCAGATAACAGAGGCGCACTGCTAAAACGCACCACCGCTTGGGGTGAAGTGATGGCTTACCTTGGCAGCAAGCGCAGGTCCAGCGACTATAACGCTGTGATGAAGCAAGTGCGCAAGCCGGTGTTTGTCGACAACGCCCTACACCTCGGTGAGTTCACTGCTCAAGGCGTTGACAAAACCAAGGTCACGGTGCGGCAGCGTAAGGCTGCAAACTACCCTATTGCGACAGAGCGCACCTTCACCATCGAAGAGGGACAGGACGAGATTACGCTCACGCACACTGGTGCACCGGGTCACTCGACGACCACTGCACGATATGACGACACAGCACCCATGCTCTACAGCAGTGAAAACCCATCGCAACGCCTACGCCTCGGCTCTACGCTCAGCACCACCGACGGTCTACGCATGTCGGTGCGAAACAAGCGCGGCATGACGTTGAGCGAACTTGGCTTTGAAGGCGACACAGGACACGTCGCTTTCCCGTGCGATGCTGGCTTAAGAACTACGGACATGGCAATGCGACTTGGGCAGGACATTGACTCGCTCACGTCGGTCAACCTGACCGGTCCCCGCACTGCTCAGTCAGGTAACGCGCGCCGTCGTCACAGCACGACCTTCGTTGCGAAGAACTTCAAAGCCGTGAACCTGCTCACTGCGTTGCGTTTCCTCGGTCGGCACGACAACCGCGTTGCTTTGTTCGACCGCTTCGGCAACCTCATCTATGCGCCGTTCACTTACGGTGGACCCGGTCGCATCGTTGAGGCCAGTTTGCGCTCAGGCGGAGCCAACACTGACCCAACCGACGAAAGCGTCACTGCTGTAGCGGTTGTCGGTATTCCTTTGGCTGTGAACGAGAGAGCCTTTGCCAAAGTGCGAGACTCAGAGCGAGAAAGCGGGCGTGGAGCCAACATCATCGAAGAACCGCAGCGCATCGAGGACTTCACCGTTAGCAGCAACGAGGGCGCCCGTCGTGTCGCGCGTGCGGTGCTCAAGGCCAACAACCTGAGCGCTGGCAAGAAGACCAGTGCAGGCCATCCTGACGCATTCGATTTGCGACCCGGTAGCGTCATCGAATATGAGAACGTCAAACGTGTGTTGACTGAAGTGAGGCACCGCCTGAGTTCCAACGAATCTGACCTCGTTTTCCTCAATGTGGACATCGGTATCGAGGGTGTGCTGCAGGGCATCAGTGAGGGTATAGGGAACGTCGACCTTGAGCCTGAGACGCAGGAGCAGGTCCGCGAACATGTGCTGTCACTGTTCGGAGATGTCAAAATTCGCTCCATTGCCATCGTCACGCTTAGGGGGCATGGCGATTCAGGTATGCTTGTGGGGCGTGCTATGGGTCGTGGCATCATCGGTGGCACGTCGTCATCGCAGACCATTGGTGGTAGCAAGACGCAGGCCATTGTGTTGAGAGGTGAAAACTGATGCCAGTGAGCGACCGACTGAAGCGTATGCTGCTTGAAACCATTGAGTCCAACATTGATGAAATGGTCATCGGCTTTGATGGCACACCGTCAACCAGTCAGGACGGGGCTGCGGGGCGACCTGCCATCGTCATCACACCCACAGTGCGTATCACCAGCGACAGCACTATTCTTGTCGAAGGCTTCATACCAGCGACCGAGTCATTCACGGACACGCTGAAGGAAGTCTTCGTTCAACTGCGCGGCACCAACCCCATCCCAATCGCTCGCCACACTATCGCTCCAATCTTCAAAACGACCGGCAACGAAATGCGGATTCAAGTCATCATCGAGGTGAAGTGACATGGCAAACCCAATCTCAGGACACACAAAGGGCAGTAACGAGGGGCTTACCGACGGTGAGCATATCATCTCGCCCTCGCTGACGAACATCTACGAGGGTCTGCATGGCAACGGTATTCTGTCGCCATATGACACGGCCTACACTGGTGCGAACCGCAACACACCTGCGTCTTTGCCCGGAGCCATCAGTCAAGGTGCCAATGCTTCAAAGGTGACAGTCAAGGCCTTTGAGGCCATCATTGACGGCATCCTGTATGACTTCGGCGGAGGCTCTGATATCACCATCACGCTCGGCTCTACGGGCGACCACCTAAGCGGTGGCTCAACCACCAGCCTGACCAGTGGACAGGAGTGTCTGTTCATCATCATCGCGACTGCTGCCGGTGTGAAGTTCACTCAATCCAACATCATCACAACCGCTGTAGGCGCATACCCGTCTGTCACGGGCACTTCGGCTGCATACCTGACGGATGGCAAAGGAACGCAGAACCAGCAGTCGTTCGTGTTGGGGACGGTGCGTGCGACCAACTCAGGAGGCTCGACCGTTGGTCCGGGCATCCAAGCCCTCTCTGAGTTCAACGACAAGCGTGTATTCCTACGCCCAACACCTCTCTTCTTCTCGCCCGTGACCAAGGGCAACGTCGGCACTACGACGGGTATCAACAGCCACACAGCGCTTGCCGGTGCTCACACAGGCGAATCGGGTGACTTGGGTGATACGGGCGTGATTTGGCAGTCGTTCAACAGCGACAACGAGTCAATGCTGTATTACACTCGCAAGGACAGCAGCAACCGCCACACTCACCTGCTTGGGCCGACGAACATCAACGTCAGCAGCCCAAGCGGCAACCTGACGTTCACGTTCGACAGCGACCAAGTCTTTGTGTTGACGCCGACCACGACCATCAACCTGAACCCCAGTGGCACGTTCCCACCGGGACATACGGTCTTCGTGTCTGTGCCCAGCGGTAGCACCGTCACCTTCGACTCGACTGGTTTGAACTCCAGCGTGGTTGCGACTGAAGCCACCATGTTCGTCTATGACGGTGCGAACTGGAAGAAGGTCATGGTGAGTGGCACCATCAGCCCAGCCTCCAGCGGAGCCAGTGGCATTGTGCAACTGTCCGACGGCGCGGGTGGCTTCACAAGTGACACGACGCTCTCATACGACACTGCGGCTAACGAACTCATCGTTAACGGCAAGTTGACGGTTAGTGGTTTGATTGACCCAACTGGGCTTGAAATCACCCCACAGTCCAGCAACCCTGCTGCTGCTGATGGGAGTGTTGTGGATGCTAACACGTTGTGGCTCGACAGCACGGCGAGTAACCGATTGAAGCAGGGTTCGGCTAACGTCATCCGTGCCACGGACAGCGTCACTGAACTGAGCGACGTGAGCAGCGTTGGCTCCGGTGCCATCATCACTGGTTCCGAGCGTAGCAAATTGAGCGGCATCGCGACTTCCGCTACGGCGACAGCAGCGCCAGCAATCGAGGACAACAGCGGCACGCCTGCGTTCGCTACAGGCATCACGAAGGGCGCAGTGCAGTCGCTTCTCAACATCGCTGACGGGGCGACTGCAAACGCAGGCACAGTCACGAGTGTCGCTACGACGGCACCCATCACGGGCGGCACCATTACGGGGTCGGGCACAATCGGTATCAGCCCAGCATCGGCAACTGACGCAGGTTCAATGAGTTCTGCCCACTACTCTAAATTGGAAGGCATCGAAGCGGCTGCAACGGCAGACCAAACAAACGACGAGATTCGGGCTGCGGTCGAAGCAGCCACAGATTCCAATGTCTTCACCGACGCCGACCATAGCAAGTTGAACGCTATTGCTGCAAACGCGACCGCATACGCAGATGCAGACGCCATCGCTGCCGTTGAAGGAGAAGCAACATTGGCTTTAACGGGCGATGTTACCATCGCCGCAGGCAAAGGTCTGACTGTTGACGGGACTACCTTACACGTTGACGCTGCCAACGACCGAGTTGGCATCGGAACTGCTTCACCCGCTACTGCCTTGCACGTTGAGGGGGCAAACCACATCATCAGGGTCAAAGACACGTCTGCCGGTGATACCGCACTTACCCGCACAATGGGTGGACTTGAATTGTCTGCTGCGGGAATGAACACCTCGTCGAAGTTCGGCGTCCCCATCAAGTTCATGTCCACGGACAGCGCTTTCACTACGGAAAACCCGAAGTTCTTGGCGGCGATTGTGCCTATCGCACGAGAGTCCTACACCGCCGACACAAAGGGTGGAATGGCAATCGGGTTCGCGGTGACGGCTAACACCGCCGGGGCTTCAACCGTTCCTCAAGTTGCGATGACCCTCGACTCAAACGGAAGGTTGGGCATCGGGACTGGCGGGCCACAGGCTCCTCTCCACGTCACAGGAACCATCAGGCAAACAACGGTAACGAACGCTGTTCTTGTCGCGAATGCTAACGGTGACTTGGCGGCTGCGAGTAATCTTGCTGACTTAGCCTATCTCGCCCCCGGTGGTGCGCAAACCGACACCTTCACGCCCACAACCTCTGCTGCGAGTTGGGTAGCGCCCGCCCCCACGACAATCCAACAGGCCATCGAAAGGATTGCGGCATTTGTTGTGGCTCTTCCGGGCGCACCAGCGCAAATCCCACCATGAGGTAAAGGACGGGGTTGCTCTCTTGATTCACAACCGCTTCTTGGCTGGCGTTGTGTTGGTTATCTTGTTGGTGCTGGCTTTTCCCTTGCTCCTCTTTGAGCGCTTGAAAACGCTGTCCACCCACAAGTGACTGCACTCCCTACACTGCCAAATCGAGATGCGCTCCTTGTCAGCATCAAGGAAACGACCGTTGATGCGACGAGGAATGTGACGATGTCCGCACTGGCGGCAGACGACCTTCATACGGTCGAGGAGTCGACCCATAGAGGCTCAACCTTCCTTGCGACCGATGATGTCGTCAATGCGCAGCATAGCGGTCGTGACCTCTGTTGCGGTCGTGATAGCGCTGCGGACGAGCGTTTCAGGCTCGTAGACGCGCCACTTAGCCATGTGAACGATACCGCCGTTGTGCACGTCAGGACCGTAGCCATAGCCTTCGTGACGCATGGCGAGAACAGTGTCCAAACCTGAGTGTCCGGCGTTCTCAGCGATGGTGCTGGGAATGATTTCCAGCGCGTCAGCGAAAGCGTCAATCGCCATCTGTCCTCGCCCACCGACCTCCGATGCACGGGAGCGTAGACGAGAAGCCAGTTCAAGGTAGGCGGTGCCGCCGCCGTAGCAGAGCCTGTCGCCGTTATGAATGAGCGAGACGACACCGAGGGCATCATCGAAGCCACGTTGCACCTCATCAAGTGTGGACTGTGTCGCACCAAACAGCACGAGTGTGGCCTCACTGGAGGCGATGTCGCTGGCCACGAAGAGGTAGTCCACGTCGTTATACCGGCGGCGGTCAACGACCGCTCTGCTAACGTCCATACCGTCCTCGGCCATATGGTAGGGCTTGGAGCCGAACTCATTTCCGAGGCGCTTCATGGTGCTCTCAGGCACGCGCCTGACGACGAAGATGTTGCGCTTTCGCAGGTATTGCACGACCGTGTCGTGCACACCGTCGCGCACGAACACGATGTTGGGCTGCGCTGCTTCGATGCGCTGCGCGGCCTCCAGCAAATGCTCGCGGCCTGCATTCTTCACCGCGCCGTATGACGTAGCATCGACCTGCACCTGCACGTTTCCGTCTTGCTTCTGCTCTTCCAACCCGCTGTTGATGAGCAGAGCGGACAGCGATTCGGTGTCCGTGAATTGACCGTCAGTAGTGACCACGTCTTTGTTGATGACGACGCCCTCAAACAGATAGGAGTCTTGCAGTGAGCCACCGGGAGCGGCCAGCACGCGCACGTCCTTGACATCACCAACGGCTTCAATCGTCTTGACGCAGAGTTCAGCCACAGCGTCTGTAGCAGCCTCCAACGACTTGCCCGTAATCGCCGTGCTTGCGATGTCCGTAAGTCGGGGAGAGTCAGTGCGTTTGCTACCTTTGCCGGAAACGTCGGGGAGCGTCTCCAATTCAGGAAGTTCCTCCAACACCATGCGCAGTGCGTCGCTGTAGCCACGTCCGATGATGTTGGGGTGTAGGCCCTTGTCGAAAAGCGTCTCTGCGTTGCTGAGCAACTGTCCTGCGAGCACCACACTGCTGGTCGTGCCGTCGTAGCAGTTCGTCTCCTGCACCTTGGCTACTTCAACCAGCATCTTCGCAGCCGGGTGAGCGCTATCGAGTTCGCGTAGAATGGTCGCACCGTCGTTCGTGACGATGACGTTGCCGCCACCGTCAACCATCATCTTGTCCATACCCATCGGACCAAGCGTGGTCTTCACGGTCGCGACAACGCGCTTCGCTGCCTCGATGTTCAGTCGCTGTGCCTTGTGATTCGTGTTCTCTGTCATTCCCAGTCCACCTCAATTTCAATCAGAGAGCCATCCTCCAATGAACGGCTCTTGACAATCCCGTGCTCTTGCCCGTGACGGTAGAGGTCATAGGTCAATTGAGCGTCTTTGAGACAATATTCGGCCACCTCAAGGTAGCGTCCCGCACGCCATGCTTCGGGCGCGTCAGCGCTTGTCATGCTCTTACCCACGTCAAGCGTGTTGCGGCACAGCATCTCAAGGCTGGTCGCAACATCGTTCCCACCTGTCGCCTTGGAGACGAGCAGTTTCGTGTCGATGACGCTGTCGGCCTTACCGATGAGGTCGCCTGCTGTCCAGCAATCCAACGCCGCGCTCAGGACAGGTAAGTCGAACTTGCGAATGTTGTGTCCGAGCACCTTCCCACCTTCATCGAGGTGCTTCTGCAAGTGGTCGCCAAGCGTGCGAGGGTGCAGTTCGTGCACCGTAGCCGCAGCCATGTCGATGTCTTGCTTGCTGAAGACGTTGCCTGATTGACCGTCCCACGTCGCCACCACAGTCGGCTCAAACAGCGAGTGTTTGTCCCACCCGCCAATCTCGTAGGAGTAGTTCCCAGTCTCGATGTCGAGAGCCATAATGCCACTCATGCGACTGCCTCCTCTTTCAGACGTAGATAGACCTGCCGCCCGTCCTTGGCGACATCAAACTGATGTGCTGCCCAATCGTTGAACTTCTTGAAGGCTGTTGGTTTTGTGACATGTTGATTGACCATGAAGAGGTCCAACATGGCCGCCTTCTTGCGCCAGCCCTCGCCTCGCTTGTCCAGTTCGACGGGAGCGGTGGCGTTGTAGACATCCAGCCAGTCCTTCCAGTTGGCAGCCTTCTCAGCCTTCTTGGCACCGACTTCGACCTCACCCTCCAACCACTGAATCAGGTTCTTGAACAGGTCATACAGAATGTCCTTGGCCATGTCGACGTGCCTACCCGTCACCGTCCATGTGTTGTCCATGAGCGCCATATGTGTGGCGAGGATGACGGTGTAGTTCTCCATCGCGGGCACGAAGGACGCGACCACGTCAGAAATGGTGAAGTCGAGGTTGTCGAGCAGGCTGTAATAGTCGTCAATCGCATCATCTGCGGCTGCGTAGAACGAGTCGTCGGCGCTGAACATGTCGAACATGATGTCCTGCAGAATGTCCTCTTGGTCCTCGCGGTCCATCTCGTCCCACTCGGTGAACGTCGTCTCGGAGAGGTTCAGCACACGGTCGCGTAGCCGCTTCTCCAAGTCGGTGAAATACGTCACGATGTCGTCATAGGAAACCTCGCTTGGCTTCGGCTTGGTGAACGCCCTACGCACACGGCGGCGACTCACCTTCTTGCGACGGTCTGTGTCCCAGTGTGCCCAGTAAAGCAGCACACGCTGGAAGATACCCTTGGTCAGCACGTATTCCTTCACGCCCTTGGGCGGGAACGTCGTAATCCACATGGACGCCAGCGACTCTGTCTCGATGGTGCGACCGCTCAGGTGCTTCACCAGTTTGTTGCTGTTGCTTCCGATTGGGTTGCACGCTGACTGCAGGTAGAGCACCGTCTCCTGACTGTGCTTACCGGGGTTAAGGATGATGGACCCCTCGTCAAAGTTCAACGCCTTCTGACCACCGAGCATGCCCTCCGTTTCGACTGTGATTTGCTCCTTCTTGCCATCGTCGTTGACGATGGTTTCTGTAGCCGTGCCGCCCACAAGCCCAGCGTCAGAACCTGTGGTGTAAGCGACCGTCTCCAAGCCGACGTCATCCATCACGTCACCGATGAACTCCCATGCGATGGACTTGCCAGTCCTCGATGGTTGAATCCAAAACATGTGAACACGAGGGTCGAGGTGTGTCTCATCCCAGTAGATGCGTAGGTATGGAGCAGCAATCTGCCCTTGGATGAAAAAGAACGACAGCATCGCTGGAATGTCGTTGTCAATGCTGACTTTGCTGAACTGCTCAATGTAGCCCCGCATGAAGTCGTTGTTCTGCACGATGTCGTAGCCTTCTGCCTTTCTCATGTTCTTCCTCTCCTGACTGTTTGCTGTAGTCGAACTTCCTCTTCGCTGCTGAGGACCTCTATTATCATAGCCCTCTTCTTGTCACCAAGTCCCTTGACCTGCTTCAGTGAGGCTGGATGCAGCATCTCTTCGATGCTACCGCACTTGTCCAATAAGCGGTCGGCCAAGTCAGGCCCGATACCGGGCATGGCGAGCAGAACGTCCTTGCGAACGTCGTTGGTTGAAACACGGCGGATGGCGCGTGCGCCATGTGCGCTCGCAGGCTTGTGCAGTTTGTCGTGAAGTTTCACGACGAATAGGGACGCCTCGCTGACGTTGGCAGTGTAGAACACCTGACAGTCAAAGTCTGCCATAATTCGCGCAATCGTGCCGGTCAGTTCGCTTTGAATGCGACTGTAGGTCAAACGCTTGCGGGGGTTCTTGTTCTTGGCCATGGCCAAGTATTTGTCAATGCCTCCGTGGATGAGCAGGAAGAAGCGTTCGTGGTTTGCATCCATGTTCTCCAACTGACGCCATAGGTGCCCACTGTGACTGGACTGGAACAGGTCGGTGATGCTCTTGGCTTCGACACAAGACCGGCCCAGCAGGTAGTCCCCTACCACCAGTCGCTGTCTGACAACGGCAAGACCGGCTTTGTTCGCCTTACGCTCCACAGCGTCGCACAGAGGGCCACGCTCGTTGCTGTCAATGATGAGGTCAGGTTTTGGCAACGACTTCCCTCCTGTGATATGGGCACAAGTCTGCCCATTGACCGCAGCGCTTACCGCTGCGCGTAGTGGCCGAGCAACGCCAGTCTTCAGGTGGTCCCAAAGACCGGCACGATTGACAGAAAAACGGCCCCGTGTAGCAGGGCTTGCGAATCCTCCGAGCGTTGCAGAGTTCACATTTGACCTTCGGCATTGTCATTCCTCTCCTTGATGCGCTCTTTGCTCGTGTCGTAGCGCCCTTCCTGAACGGCTGAGAACAGTTCCTCTCCTGTTGGACTCAGCACGTAAGTGAGTGTCGTGTAGCGACCGCCCATGATGTCGGTCGTGGTGCTTTGACCTACCTGCTCGAACGCCTCGTCTTTGCTCAAGATGTTCGACAACTGCGGGCTGGTCATGCCGTGTTTGGTTGTGTTGTTCACGACTCGCAGGATTTCATCATGGCTCATCGCGTCGGGCGCCTCGCCCAAAATGCACACAACCCAGCGTCGCAGTCGCTTGTTCTTCGTCTTCCTCGGTATTTTTGCCACGGTCATGCCTCCACAATGGTGCCGTCGTGATAACGACACTTGCCGACGCACATCCCGTCGTTCTCGATGGTCGAGCAACGGGGTGCGCTCAGACCTGTCTTGTTAGGGCCACCGTATATGATGCTCTCGACTTGAACTCGTGTCGTGTGGGCGTCATAATCGACCCACCCCTGACGCTCGATAATGCTACATATCTCGTCAATGTGCTTCTGCCTGTCCTCATTTGTGACGGCCTCGGGGCGGAAGAACCAGCGCAAACGTGCAGCAAGGTAGGACACAAGGTGCAACCGTTGCCGATGCGTTGGGTTGCCCATGCCGAGTGCAGGTGAGAGACACGGGAGCACGATGATGTCGTCCAGCGTCACGTCAGGTAAGTCCTCTACCTTCTCGACGTTGGCCTTGAAATTGTTGCGACGTTCGGGTAGTGTGATGCTGACTCTTGTTGAGCCGTGCTCGATGTAGCCGGGGCGTGGGTCTTGGGCGAGGTCGTCCAAGTCGTCGTAGTCGCACGTCATGATTTCCTCGCTGCTAAGCGGAATGCTCCAGCACGCTCGCCTCGCGTTATATGAGTTCGGAATGCGAATCATGCCACTGGTGTCGAAGGCGACGGCTGGGTCGCTGCAGCCAAGTTCCAGTTTGTTGTGCCACTCCCTCATCAACAGTCGCCCACCCTCCTTGATGCGGCGCACGTCCGACGCTGAGGTGGGCATGTAGGTCTGACTCAGGGGCACCCATACGTGGAAGCCACCACCGCTGAACCACACGTAGTGTTGCAGGTCTTGCTCAAGCAGATAAGCGTGTAGCCGGCGGACCTGCTGCTGCATGTAGTCGAACTCGACCTCGGCTCCTCGCTGCTTGAAATCCTTGCAGTCAAAGTCCAAGATGAAGTGATGAATGACCGGTGTGTCATAGTCAACACGATGATGTCGTGGGGCCTGTGTTGCTCTATAACCGTAGGCTGTGAAGTAGGCGTTGCCGCTTCCATTCTTCCCACGCCAGTAGCGCTCCAGTTCAGTCCACGAGCGCACGATGTAGCGACCGCCCTGCTTTCCATCCGACCCAATCTCCAGCACTTCGCGAGGGAAGTCGAGCGGAACGAAAGCCATGTGGCTCACTCCAAGATGCGCTTGATTTTGCGGCTGGCCTCGTTGAAGACGAGGTAGGCTTCAGTTTCATGCAGCAGTTGCGGGGTATGAGCGACAACGTGGATGGTCCAACGACGGGTGCCTGCATCTTCGTCTACGCCGAGTTCGACGTAGTCAGTCAGTCGCATCTGCTTGTGAACGGTGACTTGCGCCAGTTCGTCATGCAGCAGGCTGTGACCCACAACCACTTCGACACCTTCGGGCATTTTCTTCTGTAGCACGTGGCGCAGTTCTTCACAACGCTCTGCTGTCTTCTTCTTCAGTTCATCTCTGTTCATTGTTCAGGCCTCCATCGTGGGCACAGTTCCATGTAGTCGCAATAGCCGCACTTAAAGTCGGATGAGGTTGGGAGGAAGTCGCCACTGAGGTGGGCGTCCACCAAGGCAGTGAGGCGCTTCTCAACGGTCTTGGGCGCATATCGCCCACCCGGACCACTGACCGACTCATAGTCCCAGTGCGGTCCAGTGCCGCCGTTGATGCCACCGCCGGGGAAGGCCCAGCCCCATCCTGTGATGGGGAGGAACTCACCGTGCGGACTGTTCTCCAGCATCATGCGATAGAACTGCATTTCAGCGCGCATGTCTGATGCCTTGTTCGGCTTCCACTTACCCGTCTTCAGTTCCATCAGGACAACCCCTTGGCGACTGTCATCAAGGAACATACGGTCGATGTAGCCCTTCATGTGGATGGGGACCTCTGTGCCGTCGCTCGCGACGACTAAGCGAGTCGCATGAATCTCGGCTTC
>TARA_R100001480_G_scaffold38568_2_pt1 | contig 13442 bp, 27 predicted proteins | sample TARA_R100001480 | Tara Oceans TARA_R100001480 (sample SAMEA2622212) | marine metagenome | biome: marine biome (ENVO:00000447); feature: mesopelagic zone (ENVO:00000213) & marine oxygen minimum zone (ENVO:01000065); material: "saline water (ENVO:00002010), including plankton... | reverse complement strand
TATATCGGCTTTGCTATATATGTTCGCACGAATAACAAAAAAAATAAATAAGTCAAGGAAATAATAAAAAAAAGTTATTAACAATAAAAATGTTAACAAACCGAGCCTCTGCTAAAACACGCCCATACATCCTTTAGGTCGGCAGACTCAGCAGTTACTTGGCAGTTTCTTCAGCAGTTACTTGGCAGTTTCTTGAAACAGTATGGTTTGCAGTTTCTTGAATCAAAAAAAATTACAATAAAAAAAACAGGTAAGAAAAATTCCACTTAAACTTACCTGCTTTCCTTTGCCCTAGCAGTTACTAGGGACTTTTATTAACAAACAAACAAAAACTTAACTACAACGCTTCTTGGCAACTGCCACAGCGTCTTATATCTGTATCTACTGAAGCACCACAGCACATACTGTAAACTTCATCATACTCTCTCAAGTAATCATCCATACCAAATGATTTGTAGCAATCCCAATCAAGGTCAACTAAATCATACGCCAACCCTTCGTATTCAATGTATATGTCTAGGTCTCTATCTCCAACTCTAACATCTGCAACATCAAAACCCATTGACTCAAGATGCTTTGTTACATCTTCTTCGCTTGGCAAATAATCTACTGTACTGTTCTTTCTGTAATCGCTGTCGCAATATCCTATGTCACTTCCTGCTCTACTCATAATTTTTTTTGTTTTAAGGTTAACTTTATTTGGGTAATTTATTACAAGGCACCCCCCCCTTCTGCTCCCCTGCCATACCCCTTGTATGCTCCTGCAGGATGCCCCTGTAAATCTTTTACAAAGATACAAAATAATTTTATACTGTGCAAATTATTTAACACCAAAAAACAACAATGTTATTTACTTGATGTATGTCTTTTTTTTTAGAAGCATATTTATTATGGGCTGAGAAACATTGTACTTTCTTGCGAGTTGATTTTGGGAGATACCCCCCCCTTGATATTCTTCTCTTATTTCTTCTGCTTCTTGTAGAGTAAACTTTCTTTTAGCATACCCCCCTCCCCTTCTATCTTTTCTTTCAAACGGATTAACACTCATTTTCTAATATTTCTAGTTCAAACTTTAAATGTGCAATGGCTTTCTTCAAGTCCTCTATCCCCCCATCATTATGCTTGTTCTTGCTTCGCAAAATGTAGGTAGTTGCAGTTCCACAGTTGTAAGATAAATTAAAGTTAGCTACTACATCTTTAGCCATATATCCATTCTTACCTCTATAGTAATCAGGAACATCAGGGTTGTCAACGGTTTCTTTTTCAATCATCCTACATATACAAGCCCCCCCACAAGTGCAGTTGCGTGTGTAGTCGTAGTAATATTTGCTTTTACTCATAGTTCTTCGTTTAAGTATTTGTCAATCAATTCTTTACATTGTTCAAAACCTTTTGCGCAGGTTGCGTAGTACCCCCTGTCCGAAGCTTTTAATATAAACTGCTTTTGCTCTGCAGTTGGATAACACTTCTTGTCTCGTTTTAATTCTATAAACAATCCACAGTAAGAACCTCTCGGTTCGAATATAAGTAAATCGCTTACCCCTTTTAAATATCCTGTTCGCTTTGCCTTTAACCTTTGTGAGTAGTGTCTTTGAAACTGACCACCCATTGTTGCAGTAAACAATACATTTGGATATTGTAGCTTTAAATAATCTACTATACTTATCTGTATATTCTCCTCGCTTGGTCTTATCTTTATATCTTTTGCTTTCAAGATTTCTTATTCTTTCTGCGTAATTTACAGAGTCAGACCTCAACCCCTCTACCTGAAGCTGTAGGTCTTCAATCTCTCTGTTCATACATCTGTGCTGAAATATAAGATATAAAGTTATAAGTGTCAAGAAAATTAAAAGGATAGTTTCCATTAGTGGTAAGGTTCTATCATATCCTTCCCTATAAGGCAGTCACATCCATTACAATACCCATAGTCATCCCCCATATCGTTAGAGCCATAGACCTCGTCTAAACAATACTCACAACTACCTATGACTCTTAAATCACCAATGTCTTCTTCTTTTTCTTTTTTTTTAGTGGTGCTGAAAGATGAGTTCCAAGAGTCTAGCTCATCAACCTTATCATACCAATAGCTTGGCTCATAATCAAAGTCATACTCCCAACTATATGGGTTTTTATTTTTACGCTTCTTGAAAGATATTTCTTTTTTCTTTGGCTTGTGATGATACAGATTACAGCCTAGAACATCAATAAGGTTTGATATAAGGTCAAAGCAGTTGATAGCATCTGCAACATCAACAACCTCTTTGTCGCTGTGTGGCGCATAGTAACCACTAGACATATTAGCAACACATACCTCTAGTCCGTTGAGTTTGAGTTGGTAAACATCTGTCAATGCGCCATCTGTTTCTTTGTAGTTGTGGTTGCTTAGTGTCTGTGATATAGCTAGAGAGAAGTCTTCGCTGAACAACTCTACACCATATATATTTCTGATAAAGTCGTGGCTACCTCTACGGTCTGATTGAAAGCAATAGCCAACATCTTTGAAGAAAGACATATCTGCAGCAGAGCTACCTACACAACCTACCTCCTCGCTGTGAAAGAAAGCGCACTTGAGTATGTCTTTGTCACGAAGCATTTGTAATCCAATCCATACACCCACCTTGTCATCGCCACCAATACCTACTTGCTCCTCTACATCATTACTGAAAGCAAACAATACGCCATCTCTGTTGTAAACACCGAAGTCCTTATACATATCGTGAACCGTGTCTGTGTGTGCAACAACGCAAGGATAGTAGTCTGCCTGTCCCTTGGTTACATATACATTTCTGTTTTTTACTTTTACCTTTGCATCAGGAACATAATCTGCAACAAACTGCTTGATGTAAGCAATCATATTGTCTTCTTTGCCTGATGTGGTTTGAATTGAAAGCGTGTCTGCAAGAGTATTGATATAAATTCTTTCTTGCCATAATGGTTTGTTTGTCATATAATATTGTTTTGGGGTTAATAATAGTACAAAGATACGAAATATATTTTAATTTACCAAACTTATTTTGATATTTATTAAAATAATTTTACTTGCTCGTATTGTTTTTGTAGTGTGTATCTAGCGTATTTACAAGGCTCACCAAACCTGTTTATGCTTTTCTCTGTATCTGACTTGATATTATATCCTTCGTCTCTAAGAATGAATATGATTGAACTCAATCTCATTATTGCATAATCTCTAAAGGCATCTAAAGGAGTTATAGTTCCATAATTCTCTAGGTGTCTTAATACTTTATCTTTTTGTGTCATCTATTTTTTTTGCTTTACTTATCGTAGCATCTATAAGCTTTTGATTTTTTTGATGCTTTTGATAATCAGTTACTAACTTTTGTTGTCTTTGCAGTTGTGATTTAGACTTGTGTTCTTTTAGCCAAATATTCCAATTACGAACATTTACAAAGCCACCGTGTTCTGAGTTCCTTATTCCTTGCTCAAAAGCAAAAGCAACCTCATCCATATCCATTGAGCCATAGTGTCTAGATAAGTCATCTACAAGAAACTTTGCCATCATTACCACTTGCTGTGTGTCAGGTCTTTGTCCTAGCATCATATAGCATTTGCTCAATAAATCAACACAATCTAAATTCAACTGCTCTATGTGGTTACTAAACCTATACCATATCTGTTTTCTCTTATCCATTGTTTATCATATGCCTTGCCTCCTGCCAAGTATTAAGGGATTGCTCTACCTTGCTCTTTGATTGTTCTGTAGAGTTCTTCTCCCAAGTTCTGATAGCTGCTCTCCAATCTTTCATAGGGTTTTTTCCAACCTTCCAACCATTACTTTCATAATAGTTAAAAAACTTTACTACATCAACTTTGTTGTTTCTTTCTATGCAGTAATCCTCCAAATCACTCAAGCTTGGCTTAACAAACCTTTTAGCTTTTGCTTTAACTTTATCTTTAACTATAACTATATCTTTATCTTGTTCGGTATTAGGTAGGGTTTGTAAACCCTTCACATACCCTTCAAGATTATATCTTTGTAGTAATGATATGACTGATTTGTGAACATTAGAGTTTGGATTGAGTTCGCCATATTGAAAGTCAATGAAGTCAGGAATAAACCACTTATCTCCATTGTCAAATATAACAATCTTGTCTAGAAAAGATTCAGGAAGCATATCGTAAATAAGCTCATAACCTACTCTTATTGATGCTACCTCAATATCTACCTCCCATATTCCTGCGTGGTTACAATCATCTAGGATATAAAACCAAAGCAACTTGTGTTGAGGTGATAAGTCACGAACAAATCTTTTCTTCCACTTGTCCGTGTCGGTCATTCTTTTTGCCATAAATATTTATTTGGGGTTAATAATTTTACAAAGATAATAAATTTTTTACACATTATTGCACATCAGACATCTCTTTTTCTAATTTATCAAGTCTATAATTTATCTCTGCTCTTGCTTTACTTAGTTTTTCAAACTCCAATTCCCAACGCTTAAGCATCACATCTTGTTCTCCAAGAAACATATCCTTGACTCTTTCGTAATCATCAATGTAATCTTGATAAAATCTAGGTAAGTCATAAGCTGTGTCGTGTTGCTTCTGATAATGATAAAAACTAGACCTGTCTTTTTTTAGATACTGACTCATCTTGCCAATGGGTATTTGTAGCTCTTTCATTAAAATGTTAGAATATATTATTCTTGCTCTTACATATTCTTTTTCTCTTGATTTTTTATCTATACAGCTTCTATCTATGTTCAGTTGTATTGATATAATTTGTTTTAGCTTTGCTAATTCGTTTAACATACTTTTTTCCTTTTTCAAAAATTCCACAAAATTTGTAACACCTTGAGCATTTATAATAAAACTTTCCTAATATTGTAAATTCTTCTTTTCTTACCGCTGCTCTACAGCAATAGCTTACTTTTTGCGATTCCATATTTTAGTTTTTTTTATAACCTCACAGTCAAATGTTTTAATTAGAATGGCAAACCCTCATCTTCAACAGCCTCCACCTGACTAGGCTTTACATCTGTGCCTATCTTCCAAGCAACGATATTGTTGTAATATGTTCCTTCCCAAAGCCTTCCATTTATGTTTATTGAACATACGATAAAATCTCCAACACTAATACTATCTAGCTTTTTGATATTATCTTTGTGTGCCTCTAGCTTGATTGTTTGTGGATAATCACCACCTGTGTTTATTACAAACTCTCTTTTTCTAAAACCACTTGAAAACTCTTTGGTATCATACTTGGCTTCTAACTTTCCTTCTAACTGCATTTTACTTGATTAAATAATTTAATAATTCATTTTCTGAACAATCTATCTCGTCTGCTTTTGCTAAACATTGTAGGTGTTTAACTCGTAGTAGAGATGGGTTTGCTAAATACTTGTCCACAGTTGTTCCTTTTGTTTCTGTAATTTCACCAAACCTTTTCTTTGTAATTCCAAGAGTTCTAATGTAAACCTCAAAATTGTTTCTAGCCTTACTTGCCATCTTTTTTAATTTTAATTATTTCTAATTCAACATCAAAGGTTTTTTTATACAGCTCCTCTACTTGGCTGTTTTCTAGTTGCATATATAAATCTATAAATGTTTTTCTTATGCTTTCAATACGCTTATCTTCAAGCTGTCTTACTTGCTCTCTAACAATGCAAACTATTGCACCTTCTTTTGTCATAGCGTGTTTTCTAATTGCCATATGCAAACATTTTTTTAAATTGTTCTCTAGGGTCTGTAGGGATGTTGTTTTCATACAAATGAGATATAATCTCCTCTGCTTCCAATAATGTAAGCTTGTCAAGTTCAACATTATTGTATTCACTAGCGACAGATGAGGTTTTCATCAAGCTTTCTATTGTAGCAATCTGATACAACTCACACCTGTCGTCTAATAAATCATCAATCCAATCCATTAACTATCCATCATTTCGTCCTGACCATATATTCCTTGTTCATAGAAGCCTGTCATCATTAGAACTGCTCTAGACTTTGCCCTCTTTTCAGCCATAGCAACAGGGTATTTACCTGCTAGTCCCATAGTGTTTTCTTGAGAACACTCACCAAAGCTTTCTACTCTTGTAGTTCCTATGTCTTTTCCTTTTACCATCTCTGCTATACATCGTAACACCACCCAATCTTTCTCCATAACTATTGGCTCATAGGTTAGGTTGATGCCACGATTGCTAACAATCTTATCAATACCTGTTCTTGTGATAATAACAAATCCACGCTTGTCTTTATACACATCTTCTTGCACAAGACCATTTGCTTCAAATAATCTTCTTAGTGCTTCTTTCCTAGTTTCTTTTTTGATGTCTGACATAACTATTTTTTTATTTCTGATGTTAGTTGTTTTGATAAAATCTCTGCAGATGTGAATGATAATTCTATCCACGCTCTGTGATATGCGTGTGACTCATCATATCTTTGCTCGTTGTGAGCTTCTGTTTGTAGTTGTTTTATTCTGTCTCTTGCCTCTTGTATTACTTGTTCTACATTAGACATATAGACATAGACTTCTTTTTTAGATACCTGCTCGTAGTAGTTTGGCAGGTCTTTTTCAAATAATTGTTTTAACATATAAAATGTTTTAGTGGGTTAATATGTTGCAAATATACAACAAAATTACAAACCACCAAACTTTTTTAATGTTTTTTTATTTATTTTTAGATATGAACTATTTTACTACCTAAGTCCATAGGTATAAATAGTGCTGTTTTACCCTCGTCAAGAACGACTCCACAACCAAGTGTTGGCTTCTTTGGAAAGTTTTTACCGTAAGAAAAAGCCATAGCGTCTACATCAATACCACACCCAACATTCATTCCAAATATTAAATCATTACGAGATGCCATATAATTTACTCCACCGAAAGAATGACAATGCCCTATGACTGTAGATTGCCTGTTAGCTGTTGCTCTGTTTACTGCAGCCCTTGCACCACTACTACCTGTTCCGTGTTCATATAATACATTATCTATTTGCCATTGTAACTGCCACTTCCAACCTTTAGGTGCGTTCCATATTTCTTCATATGACTTCATAAATCTTTTAGGTATTCCTGCTGTGGTAGCTTGACGAAAAGGTAAAGCAGAATGATTGCCTACACACACCTTTACATCAGGAAATGTAGCATACCACTTTTCCATAGATGCTTGAGCCTTCTCTGCTTCACTCTCTGCGTTGGGCATCTCAGCCATCTTTTCGTGATATGATAAGGCAGAGTTGTCAACTTCATCACCTATGTGAACTATCTGTGATACACCAAATCTATTAAATATTTCGTAACAAAAATCTCTGTAATTGGGGTGACAGAAAGGCTCGTGTGTGTCTCCTATTATTCCCACATTTTTAGTGTTTCTGTGGTTTTCTACCATTTCAACCTCTTGTGGTGTAAGCCTTATTCTTTTACCATAAATCTTTTTCATTAAATTTATTTATTGGTTGTGGCAATATAAAATAAAAAACGAGACATCCAACAGAAATCTCGTTTTTTTGTTAACCCCAAACAATTATAACTCGATTGAGTCATTTGCTAAAGCAAATATAATAATACTTTTTTTACTATAATAGAAAAATCGTGAGTTATTTTTTTATTTTTTCAAAAGACCTTCCTCCAAAGTATGCACCAAAGCAGGTTATAGCTAAAATTTGCCAAAGGTCAATCCAAGAATCTGATATGCTTATGTTTACATATCCAAAATCAACCAATGTAAATACTGTAAGAACAATCATTAGAAAAGCTAGTGTAAGCGGTCTAATAGATTTTGTAAGCCAATTACCATTCATATCTGCCTCCCACCTCTTTGTTACCTCTTGTTGTATGTTTTGTTCATAATTAAGAAGCATCTTTTTTACCTCTGCTTTTACAAGTTCTTTTTCTTCTGCTGATGTGTGTATTTTATCTATTGCATTACCTACACTATCAACTAAATCTTTAGCACCACTATTAAATATCTTACCTAAAATACTCATATCTTTATATTTATCTTTATCTTTATTATATAGGGTTTACAAACCCTTTATATACCCTTAAAATTGTTTATCAAAATCTATATATTCTATAGTAACAATTTCTCCCTTTTCCATTCTATCGCTTACAAGCTTGTAAATTCTTTTGTAAGCATTTGTAGATTTACCAATAAAACCATCTTTTATGATTATGTTGTTTTCTTGAGAGTCGCCCAATAGCAAACAACCTGCAGTATGTTCATCAGTATTACCACAATGAAGCAAAATGTAATCAAAGTTAGGCACATCCATAACTTGCAACATTCCCTTATGAATATTGGGAAAACGCTTACTGTATTTATTATGAAATCCACCCTCTTTTCTATATTCTATATTATATATACCTTTTGGTATTCTTGTTTCTCCTTTTACTTTTAGTGCTCTATATTCATCTTCTAGTGTATAACATAAAAACCGAAGTCCAAAGCTTTCGGTTTTTTCAAATAGAAGTCCATTTGTGCAATCTGACTCACTACTAATTCTTAATACAACTAAATTCATACTAGCTGTTTTTCTTAATAAACTCTAAGATAATATCTATCTTTTTTTTCATTTCTTCTATATTATCTGCAGCTCTTTCGTGATGACGCGAAAATTGATTTTTAACCTCATAAAGCGAAAAAACTAGAAAACGGTATAAAGCATATAGGGCTCCCAATAATAAAACTAAAGGAAGACCATAACCTTCTATAAGTTGCAAAACCTGCTCCATTATAATTTGCAGTATTTACAAGTTCCTAAACAATATTTTTTAAATGTAACAAAGTATATAAACATACAAGCTAATGCTTTTATTTTTTTAATCATCTCTACAGTTTTTTATTGTTGCTAATTCTTTTTCTAATTCTACTATTCTGTCTTCACACTCGTTAATTATTTTAATCTTTTTTTCAAGTCGTTTTTCAAGAACAATAATATCTTCATCAAGTTGTGCTATTTGACTGTAAGCTATACCCATTGTAAATATAATACCTACAATCCAAATAATGTTACCTACAGATAATGTCAAATCTTTTTGAATCATCTACCTTGACCTCTATATTTCTTTTTGTAGCCCTTTTGTCCTTTAGAAGCGTTTTTAGAGTGCTTTCTTCGCTTTACTTTAGACTTTTCTGAGTAACTACTTACTACCTTTCTTGCCATTCTTATAGTCTATAAATCTTTGTGTGGTATATATGATAGATATACATAACAATAAAATTTGTAAAATCTGCTCAACCTCCGTAAGAGATATGAAAAGAGTTACACTATTTAATCCTAATACATCTGCGTTTTGAGTAAGTAAAGTTTTCATATCTTAATAATCAAAAGTTAATTCTAAAGAACCGTTCCACCAAATACTTTTAGTTCCTGCTGTTTGTTTTTTAAGAACCTGTATAAGAACATCTCCCTCTGTAAATGTTAATGTTCCTGAAAGACCCATCTCAACCTTTGTAACAAACTTACTACCACTAGCGTGATTTGTTAGATTTAATGTTTCTCCTATTTTTGTTAAGTTAACATTAGCACCTGTATTAGTTGTTACAGAAAGCTTATATAGCTCTAAGTCCCAATCAGCACTTGCTGTACCACCGTGCATACAAACCCATTTTGCAACTGTTCCTGAGTGGCAACAAACAAATTCTGAGTGCATATGCGCCCACTTCATTCCAACATTCACACTGTTGTTTGTAGCGTCTAAAGGGTCAACCTCTGTGTTGAAGTTATGGTAATCAGCAGAAAACTGTTTTCCATAACAAGTTCCTGCGCTACCGCTACCATTGTGATATCCACCTGTAGAAACATAGTGTCTAGTTTTATTACTTGACCAAATTAAAGTTCCACTTGAGTTTTTTGTGAGATATGTGTTGTTTCCTGCAGCAGCAAAACCTTTAGGGTTATGTAACTGACTATCTTCTAAAGTGCTATGTAAATTACTTGCCATATTATATTGAAGCTACTAAAATTTCTACATCTACATCATTTGATGCAGGATTTACCTTAATACTAGCTATATCAGCCATTGTTCCGAAAGATGGGCTAGTGTCTGCCTCTGCTAACATTAGGTCATCAGGTGCGCCTAAAATGTGCGTCTCACCTGCATTTAATCTAACCTGATACAAAGTTGCAGCACCAACTATAGCTAGTTCTACAGAGTTAGTATCATCTAGATTGGTAACCCTTATATATTTAGCATCTTCTGTATCTATAGCGTTGTCTGCAGCAAAAGCATTACCATTAAATGTAGCTATTGTGGTTGTTTGACTGTTTGCACACTTAACAATTCTTTTGTAAGCCTCGTTTATGTTTGCTATTTCAAGAACCCTTGTTCCACCATACTGCGTACCACCAAGTGTTATTGTTTCTGAAATAGTGACTGTAAGTGTAGCTGATTGTATTGTTGAAGCCATTATTTATCTTTTTTAATTATTTTTATTTCTGTTACTAATTCATCTTTCATTATATTAAGAAAATTGAGAAGTTCTTTCTCATCTACTTCACTTTTGTAACCACCACCTCCGTGTCTTTTTCCACACATCCAAGAACCATCAGGCATTTGATGTTCATATCCATCAGGACAATTAGGGTTTCTTCTTGCATTATCTGTTTCTTTCATAGACTTTTTCATTGGATGTTTTTCAGGAAGCAAATCAGTATCGTGAGTTCCACCTTGAAAACGACCTTTACGCATTACAAAAAGAAAAGAGTTTACACGAGCATACGCCCACTGCTCTTCAGATTTTACATTGGGTCTAACCGATTGCCTATTTGTTCTGTAGGCACCGATGCCCCTGTCAAATACTTTTTCCAACTTCTTATAAGTTACTTTTGGGTTCCAATCAACCTTCAAGTCTTTTACATCTTCATTGTGCTTTTCTACTTTGCCTTCTAATCCCTTCTTAACTGTTGGGCTTACATTCATAGGCTCATCAGTTTTTTTAGCATCATACATAAACTTGATTACTATTGGCTCACCCATTTCATCAGTTGTCATTTCAAGCTCACCTTTTTCGTGTAGCTCTTTCATCATTTCTTGACTAAACTCTATGTGTAAGTCGTGGTCTATATTATTTTTCATATTATCTTTTCTGCCCTCTAGTTTTTTTGTTAGCTCTAGTATTACATCTTTCATTCCCTGAACACCAAGATTTCCAATAACACCCCACTTTATTTGCGCTACAACACCTGCTACATTTGACAAGTTTGGCTCTGCATCACCCTTGAACTTTTGACCATCTCTAAAATGTCTTTTAGCCCAACTCTCTCTTTCTTTTATCCAAGCTCTTATAGACTCTGTGTCCTCACCTTTTCTAGCCCTACCCCAAAGCATAAACGCTTCATTACCACGAATGTTACCACCTGCCTTCCATATCTTTGGCTGCTGCTCTTTTAAGTTCTTTGCAAACTCATAAGGAAACTGCTTTTCCTCGCTGTTACGCAAAGTAATCTTTTTATCATCACCTTTTTTTGGGAAGTTTGTAGCCATTAGTAAAATATTATTCCGTTAAGTTTTGTAGCGTGGTCAACATCAGGCATTGACGAATCTCCGTCTTGACCAAACAAAGGATATTTACCTGATTGGTCTTCGTGTTGTATGTAAGCAATCATATCATCTAGCATTACTTTTGCTTTTCTAAATGTATCTTGCTTCATCTGATTAAACTGCTCTACATTCACAGGATTACTAAACTCTGATATATTAGTAACAAGCCCTGCAGATGTTGTATTATATTGTATCTCATTCATTACTTCAAACCTAACAAACCAACAAAGAGCAGGTTTTAAAAAGTCTGTTACCAATGTTTGATTGTCTGTCGTAAGTGATGAGTTGTGATTTTGTGTTTTTAGTTCTTCATAAAAGTCAAGACCAAGCTCAGGCTTTATGTGTGCTAACTCTGCAATATCTAAAATACTATCACTAATCAAAGCTGTATCTGTTGCTTGATTGGTAAAAGAGTTTTGCACCACCTCAGAAGCAGTAACAAAATTATTTAGGTTTCTTACATTAGCCATATTAGTTTCTTGTTATAGTTTCTTGTTTCTCAACTCTAATTAGCTGTCTATCAGCTAGTAACATATCTCCATCATCTAATTTACCTAAGTCCTTATGTAACATAGCTCTTTGCTCGTTTATAGTAAGAACTTGTTTTGGGTCTATATCAGATAAGAATGATATTGGTGGCTCATAAATTACAGTCAAGTCCTCTGTATCAATACCCAACTCTTTGTTGATTACCTTTTTTATTGGCTCTAACAATATGTTGGTTGTGTCTTTGATTACAGTTGACATAGCCAATTCGTAAGCAATTCTAATCTCACTACCTGTATTGTTCATCTTTCCTGAAGAAACAATACCACTTAAGGCAGGTTGCCATCTGTGAGCAGTAATTATGTTTTGGTCAGTTAGCTTTTGTAAATCTAAGAAGTCACCATCCTCTTTGTTGTTAAGAATCTGAACATCAGTTCCACGACTTTCGTCAGCGTTCTTAACCAAAAACAATATCTTTGAGTTGTTGCCACTACCTGTTAATGTATCTTTAGCAGTTTCAACAAACTTTTCTGCTTCAGCCTCACCAAAGTCACCGTTTACAGTTACAATAGCAGAAGGGCTAAAACCATTTTTAAAGTTGGTGTGATTGAACTTACCTATCTCATAATCTATTGCAATATGCTCTAGTGCAGCAACATAGTCAGGTAGTCCATAAAAGTTAAATGTGCTTTCGTAATCTTTGTAGTGTATTACAAAGCTGCTGTTAGCCATATTAGGATAAATAGGAATCACCTGTTTCTTTTCAGGTGTTTTTCTGTAGTTATCCCAATCAGGATGAAAACAAATACTTTTCTTGTTTTTGCTTACCCTTGCTGTAGCAGCATCTTTATGATAAAAGTTTATACCACCATCATATACAACACCCTCCAAATAAGCATTGCCATAAGTATAGTAATCATCTGCTAGTTTTTTAAAGCAATCCTTAAGAGATTCTCCATTTGCGTTTACATCAGATATAAACTCTGCTAACCTATCGTTTTCTGTCTTGAAGCCACTACCTGTTGTAAAGGTTGTTTTTTGCGCTAAAACAGAACGATGTGTTGATGAATGCCTTTTAAGGTCTGCAAGGTATTGTGGAAATAGATTGTCTTTTCCAAAAGGAATATACTCCTCTCTTACCCTGTCTAATTGCTTTACCTCCCTATCTACATTGGGAGTGCTTATATTTACAAATGCGTATTTAGTATTAAAACTACTCTTTGTCTGAGCTGTTTTTACTTGATTTCGCTTTTGCTTTGGTTTTCTTTGGTGCTGCATCTTCTACAAATTCTATGTTTTTTGTGTGACCAAGTTCATAGGCTTTTTTAAGTTCTTCTTGTGTAGCATCTGCCCACATAAAGCCTTTCATATTATTGAAACGAGCCTCACCTTTTTTTACTTTTGATTTATACATATTGCAATATATTAAAAAAATACATAGCTAGGGGCA
>TARA_R100001480_G_scaffold58628_2_pt1 | contig 13621 bp, 16 predicted proteins | sample TARA_R100001480 | Tara Oceans TARA_R100001480 (sample SAMEA2622212) | marine metagenome | biome: marine biome (ENVO:00000447); feature: mesopelagic zone (ENVO:00000213) & marine oxygen minimum zone (ENVO:01000065); material: "saline water (ENVO:00002010), including plankton... | reverse complement strand
CGCAACATCTTCGGTCGGCACGGTGCCAACAACCGTATGCTGGACATCATCGACACTTACACTAACAATGCATCCCGCCCCATCCCTTCGGATGACACGGATGTGCAACCTGTGTACACTGCCGATGCCTTGCCAGTCTCGGCTGACTTCTAAACTTTCTCCTCACTGCTCCCCCTTTCAGTGCCCCCCAGTCACACACGCACCTCCGGTGGCTGGGGGGTTTTTTCATAGGAGGTATTGAACTAGTACCAAAATTGTACTAATTAATAAATGTGGTTAAGCGAAACAAAACTTGGCGCAGATTCAAGCGTTTGTTAAAGTCAATCATCCAAAACAATATGGAGGTGGATATGACTATTCGTGTGCGTGGCAAGTCTTTTCAAGTTGACTTTGTTCAAGGTGGACAACGCTATCGAAAAGACTACAAGACGTATCAAGATGCGTCTGAGGCCGAGGTGAAAGCCAAGGCTCGATTACTAGAAGGACTTGACCCCTTCCCCCGTCAAGGAATTGTAACTGAATCAGTTGGGAAAACATTTGGAGAATCCAGTGAAGAGGTTTGGAACCTTGAGTGGAGCAAGGGCAAGTCTGCTAATAAAACTAGAAGCAGACTCAGCCTTGTTCAGGTGGATATTGGTAGGGATACTCTACTGACTGACATCACCACGGATCGGCTTGATCAATACACGATTGAGTTGGAGCGTGAGGGCAACAGTGGAGCAACCATCAACCGGAAGATATCCATTGTGTCCAAGGTTCTCAAGCATGCCTATCGCCGGGAGGAACTGGAGCGTATGCCCTTTGTCCCTCGCCAAGGTGAACCCCCCACTCGGTTCAGGTGGTACACCGAAGATGAGCAGCGTACTATCCTTGAGGCTTGTCGAGAGAATAAGCATGAGGAGTTCTTCATACTCATGGCAGTGTTGTTTGATACTGGCATGCGGATCAGTGAGGCACTCGACTTGACTCTAGACAATACTGACTTCGATAAGAACCTTATCACCCTGCATTACGGGGAGACTAAGAACAACGATGCGAGGTCAATACCAATGACAAAGCGGGTGGTCCGCTTGCTCAGTCAGGTGCAAACCAATGACCAATACTTCACCATGAACTACAACCAAGCCAATGAGGAATGGGTGCAAGTTCGTAGTCGTATCGGTATGGGTAAGGGTGATGGCATCCACTCGATTCGTCACACATTCTGTTCAAGATTGTCACAGAAGGGGACCGATATGAGGGTCATCCAAGAGTTGGCTGGGCACAAGGATTTGTCTACGACTCAACGGTACACTCACCTCAACTCTGAGACACTCAAGACCCACATAGATAAACTGGAGGCTTGCGCAGATAACGACGATCTGATAGTGTGACATAAGTTGTGACACACAAGGTGGAATGGCATCCCGTACGGGATTCGAACCCGTGTTGCCGCCGTGAAAGGGCGGTGTCCTAATCTTCTCGATGTAGGTTTTAGACCGCACGGGACCGCCATTCCCCTGTACACTAATCCAAGATGTGTCACTGAATGTGACAGGGGTACAGTTGAAACAGTTCGATCTAGAACAAGAGATGTTAAAGATGGGCCAAGAGAGATACCAAGCCAAGGTATCCCGTGCCAAGGAAATGAACCTTGAGTCTACCCATCCGGCAGGTCAGAAACTATTACAGCACAGCGTGGTGTCACTGACTGATCACTTCAAGAAATGGATTGATCATGCCACCACATCCTCAGGTAAAAGACATACTGCTCTGCCTTACCTGAACCAAGTACCCTGCAAGGTATCTGCTGCCCTCACTGCACGGGCAACACTCGATGCCATCAGCAATGGTCGCAAACTTATAGCCACAGCAGCAAACATCGGTGGTCTGATTGAGGATGAGGTCAAGTACCAAACTCTCAAGGATGACTACGCTGCACTGTGGCAACAACTCAACCGTGCGATGGACCGTTACAAGTCTGCGTACACCAAGAAGAAGTTCATAGAGAAATCTCTCCGACACCATGACATCGTGATACCACGTTGGTCAGCACAGGAGAGGATCAAGGTTGGACTTGTGTGTCTGGAATTAATGAGGCAATCCACCGGCCTCATTGATATCAATACTCGCAAGAACCAACACGGGAAAGCCGAGCAATGGGTCGAGCCTTCAGCCGATCTTATTGAGTGGCTTAAGAATGCCCATGCCCACATGGAGATGCTCGACCCAGTGTTTCTCCCTATGGTAGAGCGACCTGTCCCGTGGCAGGACTCCATAGTGGGCGGGTATTCATCCGGTGTCTTCCGTCGTAGGCCGTTGGTCAAGACGAAAGATAAGGGTCACCTTGAACTGGTGAATGGTGCGAATATGCCCAAGGTTTACAGGGCAATCAATGCAATACAAGGTACACCGTTCAAGGTGAACACCGCAGTGCTTGAAGTAATGCAGCACTGTTGGAACAAGAACATCGCTGTCGATGGGCTGGTTACCGCAGAGGATGCACCCCTGCCTGCCAAGCCTGTTGACATTGATACAAACAAAGATGCTCGGAGAGAATGGAGACGGCGTGCTGCCCGCCAGCATTTTGAAAATGAAAGGCAGCGATCTAAACGACTTCACGCAATGAGGGTCATGAGTCTTGCGGAGAAGTTTAAGGCTGAGACTATCTACTATCCCAGCGACTGTGACTTCAGAGGTCGGGTATACCCAATGCCCTACTTCCTACAACCACAGGGTCCATCCTTTGCTCGAAGCCTGTTGTCTTTCGATAGAACAACAGTGATGACTGACATTGGTGAGCAGTGGCTTCGCATCCACATCGCCAACTGTTGGGGCATGGATAAGAACAGTTATAACCAACGCATTCAGTGGACCCATGAGAACTCGGGCATGCTACATGCGATAGGTCTTGACCCTATTGGTAACATGGACTGGACGCAGGCTGATGATCCTTGGCGGTTCCTTGCGGCTTGCATTGAGTATGCGGGGATGATGAAAGGTGGTCAGTTCCATACCTCTCTACCCATCGGGATTGATGCAACCAACCAAGGCTTGCAGATCTATGCGTTGGCCTTGAGAGATCAGACCAGTGCCCAAGCAACCAACTGCTTACCCTGTGAATTACCAAACGATATCTACCAGCAGGTTTGCGATACTGTGCTGGACATGATCGCCACTGATACCCATGAGTATGCGAAGGGGTGGCGTGAGTTTGGCTTGTCCCGTAAGACAACCAAGAGACAGACGATGACCCTGCCCTATGGCTCATCATTCTTCTCATGCAAGAAGTACACAGCCGAGTGGTTCTACGATGAACTCAAGAAGGGCAAGACCAACCCATTCGGCGACCAGACTTACCAACCATGTGGGTGGCTGGCTGAGAAGATTTGGGATGCTATTGGTCAGGTTGTACATGCCGCACGCATTGGCATGGACTGGCTGCAACATGTGGCTGAGACATGTCTTGATAACGGCGTTACTCCTCAGTGGGTAACACCTCTAGGCTTCCCGGTATACATGCACTACGAGAAGCAGGACCATCTGAATATCAAGACAAATGTATTCGGGGTCATTCGACAGACCCGCATCCGTACGGACAACGGTGACCCCAGTAAGCGTAAGTCTATGAATGCTATGGCCCCCAACTTTGTCCACTCGATTGATGGCATTGGTGGCTTACTTGGTGAGACAACCAACAGAGCAATGGACCAAGGAGTTACAGACTTCCTCATGGTCCATGACGAGTACAGTGTTCATGCACCCTGCGTACCTATCGTGGGCAACGCGGTGCGTGATGCTACCGTAGATCTTTTCTCAGGAAATATCTTGAAAGATCTGCACACACAAATCAATACCTTGTTACCCTCGGGGGTCCAACTGGACGAGCCGCCTCCACAGGGCAACTTGGATATTTCACTCATTAACAAGGCTCAATATTACTTCTCATAAGGGGAATACAATGGCGAAAAGATTTAAGAAAATGCGATCACCTATTGGCGAGGCAGTGTGGCCTAAGTTGTCACAGCCCGAAACCAAGTTCGATCCCGATGGGGTCTACGAAACCAAACTGCGTCTTGATAACCAGACAGGCGTGGCGTTCCAGAGTACGCTTCAAGAGATGCTTGATGAACACCACAAGCAAGTGTGCAGCGAACGTGGCAAGAAGGTCAAGGCTGCATCATTACCCGTGAGTGAAGTCGAAGAGGATGGCACACCAACTGGAGAGTTGGAGTTCAAGTTCAAGTTGAAAGCACTGGCTGGTAAAGAAGGCAGCAAGTGGGAACAACGACCGAAGTTGATTGATGCGAAGGGTGGCAATATTGATCCCAACAAAGTTACTGTCGGTAGCGGTAGTAAGATCTGTGTTGGGTTTGAAGTAATCCCATACTTTACGGCGGCGGTTGGAGCGGGCCTCAGTCTTCGGATGAAAGCAGTGCAAGTCATTGACCTCGTGGAGTACGGTGGCAATGAGTTTGATTCATTCGGATTCCAGCAAGAAGAGGGATATGAAACTTCGGAGGAAGCAGAAAGCACCACTGAAGATGACACGGAAGAAGACTGCGACTTTTAATTTCACTCTGCCAGTAACTCCTTGTCCTGCTTCTAGGCCAAGGGTTACTCGGCGGGGTCATGTGTACTACGGAAAGAAGTACACAGAATTTAGGAACACCTCGGCAGTGGTGTTGGGAGAAATGAAGTACCCCGACATCCTGCCGCTAGGTGGTCCTCTTCATTTGGATGTGACGTTCTATTGTCCTCGTCCAAAGAAGACCAATCGTGTTGCCCCTCGGGGTGACATCGACAACTACCTGAAGACACTGGATGTGTTGAACAGGATCATCTGGTTTGATGATGACCAGATACATAGTCTCGTTGCACGAAAGGAATACAGCGACGAGCCTAGAATTGAACTGGAGGTGACTGAATATGGCGAACTTCCTAAGGCACGAGCCTTGCGAGAAGTGCGGTAGCAAAGATAACTTAGCCATCTATGATGATGGCTCATCGCATTGTTTTACTCCCGGTTGCGGATACCGAGGAGGTGCATCTACAACACCAGAACCGGAGACATCAAACATGAGTTTGATTGATATTGAATACATTACTCTCAAGAAGAGGGGGATCAAGATTGAGACATGCAAGAAGTGGGGGTATGGCATGGGCAAGATCAATGGCAAACCCTTTCAAGTTGCCAACTACCGTTGTCCCAAGGGACATCTCAAAGCACAGAAGTTGCGTTCTCATACCAAGGAGTTCAGGTGGCTGGGTGAACCCAAGTCCATCAACCTTTACGGTGAACACCTTTGGGACCCATCGAAGTCAGGCAAACGTGTAGTTATTACTGAGGGTGAACTTGATGCCCTGTCGGTAAGCCAAGCGTTTGAGAACAAGTGGCCTGTCGTATCCGTCCCCAACGGAGCGGCGGCTGCACCCAAAGCAATCAGCAAGTCCCTTGAATGGCTTGAGACATTCGATGTGGTAGTCCTGTGCTTTGACCAAGACGATGCTGGGCGTGCTGCTGCCAACGCATGTGCCCACCTCATCACTCCCGGCAAGTGCAAGATCGTACATGGCTTGCCTGAGAAGGATGCCAACGAGTGCATCATGAAGGGTAAGGTCAAAGAACTGGTGTCTGCTATCTGGGAGGCCAAGACCTTCCGACCCGATGGTGTGGTTGCTGGTGAGGAACTATGGGATCACATCAACAAGTCGGATACTGGTTGGCATGTTGAGTATCCGTGGCAGGGATTCAACGACAGTCTCTTGGGTATGCGTGGCGGTGAACTCGTCACCCTGACCGCTGGTACTGGCATCGGCAAGTCATCGGTCTGCCGTGAGTTGGCTCACTATCTGGTGCAGCAAGGTCACAAGGTTGGATACATTGCTCTTGAAGAAAGTATCAAGAAGACTGCTGAGTGCATGATGGCAATCCACATGGATGTACCACATACCACGTTCCGTGAGTTACCAGAAGACGCAAGACGCAACGCATTCAACGAGTGTATTGGTCATGGCAATCTGGTTCTCTATGATCACTGGGGTAGCCAAGACCCTGCTCGACTATTGGGACAAGTCAGGTACATGTGCAAGGGGCTGGGCTGCAAGTTCATCTTCCTTGACCACCTGTCCATCCTTGTGTCTGCCCTTGAGGAGGGCGACGAGCGGCGGATGATCGACAACACCATGACCAAACTCCGTGCCCTTGTAGAGGAGACAGACACCCACTGCGTGCTTGTCTCTCACCTCAAGCGTCCTGATGGCCGTGGTCACGAGGAAGGTGCTGCCACCTCACTCAGTCAGTTGCGTGGATCACATGCCATTGCTCAACTGTCCGATGCTGTGCTTGGCTGCGAACGTAACCAACAAGATCAACTTGAAGCACGGAATACAACCATCCGCGTTCTCAAAAATCGTTATGCTGGCACGACGGGGGTATGTGCAACACTGGAGTACAACCCCTCAACTGGTCGATTGAATGAGTTCCACTCACCTTTTGAGGAATCCAATGCGAGTTGATAGATCACATACCGAAGTCAAACCTACTCGAACCAAAGATCCGTTGGACAAACCTATACGTTTGGAGACTGAAATACCCCGTTCATATACATGGGTGGCTAACCAGTTGGGGAAAGACCCAAAGTTTGGAAAGAAAGTCACCCGTCAATGTATTGAGATCTATGAGAAAAGAATATTCAAAAAGATTATCGACGCGATAATCGCTGACCCTGATTTGTGGGATTACTTGGAGGACAATTACCTTGTATGAATTAGTATTTGATATCGAAACAAACGCCATCGAGGACTGGGCAAACCTGTCTGACCTCAAGGTTATTCACTGCATTGCTGTCGGCGACATGTCTACTGGTGAAGTAGATCTGTACCACGGTGATGACATCATCAAAGGATTGCAGAAGATGCGGCTGGCTGATCGCCTGATTGGTCACAACATCAAACGCTTTGACATCCCTGCGATTAAGAAGTTGTACCCCGCGTACACCTTGGGTGATTGCCATGTCATCGACACCATGATTGCTGGTCGGATCTTCAACCCTGATGTCGCTCGTGGTGACTTCACCAACCGCGACATGCCGCCAGAACTCCGAGGCCGCTACTCCCTGAAGGCTTGGGGCTACCGTCTGGGCCTACACAAAGGTGACTATGGCGAGACTACTGACTGGTCTGAGTACACCGATGAGATGGGTGACTACTGCAAGCAGGATGTTCTGGTCAACATGAAGTTGTGGTCAGCAATATCCGAGACATTCAACGAGGATGCTCATGAACTTGAGGATCGGTTCGACAACATCATTCGGCGGCAAGAGAAGGAGGGCGTGACGTTTGACGAAGATGCCGCCAAAAGATTACACGCAGAACTTATCGGAGAGAAGGCGGAGATGGAAGCAACGCTCCAAGAAGTATTCCCGCCGCAGGAGGAGCCGATGAAGACTCCTCAGTATTACTACCATAAGGTGACCAAGGAGCAGTACAAACGCAAGAAGGACTACACCAACAAAGACACCTTCAACCTGATCGCTGGTCCCCGTAAGGTTCGCAAGATCCCGTTCAATCCCGGCAGTAGGTTGCAGATCGCCAACGCATTGAAGGCGATGTATGGCTGGAAGCCAACGGAACTTACTGGTGATGGCCGCCCCCGTGTTGATGAGGCGGTGCTTTCTTCGCTTGACTACCCAGAGGCTAAGGTTCTCACTAGATATCTGACTATCATCAAGCGTCTAGGCCAACTTAGTGATGGCAAAGAGGCGTGGCTTAAAGTTGTCCGCGATGGCAAGGTACATGGCAGGGTCAACACGATGGGTACTGTGTCCTCACGTTGCTCACACTCAAGACCCAACCTTGGTCAGGTCCCCTCCCTCGGATCTCTTTGGGGTAAAGAGTGCAGAGCCTTGTTCACTCCTGCCGATGGTAAAGTCATGGTCGGCTGCGATATGTCTGGTCTGGAACTACGGTGCCTTGCTCACTATCTAGCCCGATGGGATGATGGCGAGTACGCATCCGTAATCCAAGAAGGTGATATCCACCAGTTTAATGCTGACAAGATGGGTGTCTCACGCTCAACTGGTAAGGGCATTATGTATGCCACCTTGTATGGTGCTGGTGATGTCAAGATTGGAAGCCTTGTTGGCGGCGGCAAGACTGAAGGGCGACGTATGAGGAATATGCTTGAACGAGGTATTCCAGCACTCAAGCGTCTGAAGAATGCTATCGCCAAGAAGTTGCAGTCACAAGAATGGTTGCCCGCTATTGATGGTCGGAGGCTGCCAATTAGATCTGAGCATAGTGCTTTGAATCTTCTGCTGCAATCTGCTGGTAGTATTCTGATGAAGCGTGCAACTGTTATTATGCACGAGGACTTTCATAATGATCGTCTGGATGTACAACAACTGATGCACGTTCATGATGAAGTGCAACTCCAAACTAACCATGAAGAGGCGGATGATGTCGGACGAACTGCGGTACAAGCGATGCGTAAGGCCGGTGAACATTACAAGTTCAGATGTCCACTCGACGGTGAGTACAAGATCGGACGAACATGGGCCGACACTCACTGATGTTGCATGGTTGGCTGGAGTAATTGATGGGGAGGGATATGTGTCTTTTCATAATGGGCCTGTAATAGAGGTTGATTCAGTGTCTCCTTCTTTGGTGACAACACCCGCTCGACTATTCGGCGGGTCAGTTACAACACGGCAACGGAACGATGCGACTGTGTTTCGTTGGTCTGTGTATGGCAGGAACGCAGAGGAAATACTCAAGCGTGTAATGCCTTATCTGCGGTACAAAACTGCTCAAGCCAAGATCGTGGCTCACGGCAGTAAGTATCCGCGTAACTCAGAGATGCGGAAGTCGCAATCCCGCAGGCTCAAGAAATTAAGGAGACAGAGATTTTGATGGATGAACCTTTAGATATGATCCCCACCACCAAGTTGTTGGATGAGTTGCGTACTCGCCACGACACGATGGTGTTCCTCGCCGCGAACAATCGCACGGAAGATGTCGAGGATGTAACCGTGGCCTTTCAAGGGCCATTTCACTCAGTGCTTGGACTCGTAGAGATTGGCAAGCACGCAGTTATGAATGGAATCAGCGATGACGAAAACGGCCCTTGTGATTGACGGAGATATCTTTCTCTGGGAGTGTGCCCTCGGCAGCGAGGTAGCATGGGACTGGGGAGATGACATGTGGACCCTGCATGGGGACGCTCGTGAAGCACGCCAGCGATTTGATATTCAGATTGCTGACCTCAAGCAGAAACTAAACGCGGGCAATATTGCGATTGCTCTAAGTGGTGAGAAGAACTGGAGGAAAGAAGTACTCCCGACATACAAAGCAAACCGCAAGAAGACCCGCAAGCCCCTGCTCTTTCATGCCCTCAAGCAGTATGTTCGGGAAACCTACAATCACTATGAGTATTCCAACCTTGAAGCAGATGATGTCTGCGGCATGCTGATGGGCAGGAAGATGTGGCAGACGAAGTTTGAAAAGATACTTGTGACCACAGACAAAGACCTGAAGCAGATCAAAGGTCTTCATTACAATCCCGGCAGACCTGAGGAAGATGTCTCAGAAGTCACGCCAACGGATGGACACTACAATCATTTGCTGCAAACCCTCACGGGTGATCCAGTGGATGGGTACTCAGGATGCCCCGGTATCGGTCCAAAGACTGCCGCCAAACTCCTGAAGACAGACCCCTGCTGGGAGACTGTTCGACGAGCCTACGAAGATCAGGGCTTTGATGAAGAGGATGCTCTACAGCAGGCACGAGTTGCCTATATCATGCGAGAAGGCGATTACAATTTCAAAACCAAAGAAGTCAAACTATGGGAGCCAAGAGGATGACAAGAGAAGAACTACTGAAACTACACCAACACCTTTGCAACAATGCACAGATGTTGATGTCCAAGAAAAACCACGACTATTCAGGGGGTGAGAACCAAAGCGACCCCTTCCTGAACTTCACTCGTGTAGAGAAGTTGGGTATCACCGACACCAAGCGGGGGTTCATGGTCCGCATGACGGACAAGATCTCACGCCTGATTACTTTCCTTGATACTGGTGAGTACAAGGTTGCTGACGAGAAGATCGAGGACACCGTGCTGGATCTAATCAACTACAGCGTATTGCTTTATGGCTACATCCAGACTGAGAAGGATTCAAAAGGATGACTATGAGGAATAATTATCCTAACGACGCTATGTTCAGGCCCATACCAGCCCTAGATTCTAGGCTGGTTGAGGCTCTTAATGAGCGGTTCCCTGAGAGATGTCCTGACCCAGAGATGTCCGATAGGGAAATATGGATTGAGGCCGGTAAACGGTCTGTTGTTCGCTTCCTTATTGATCAACTGGAGAACCAGAAAAACAACCTTTTGGAGAACTAACTATGTGCTTACCGAGCGGATCACCATCAATGCCACCACCTCCCCCTCCACCGGTGGCTCCCCCTCCGCCCCCTCCAAAGATCACTGTTGCCCCGGCTCCTACCGTGTCCCTTCCTGAGCCGTTTAAGAATGAGCAAGCAAAGGCTGACAACCCCATTCGGAAGCGACGGGGAACTTCTGCTCGTGGTAAATCCATGCTGAAGATTCCTATGAATAATCCTGCTCTTGGTAAGGGCGGGTCATCTATGAATATTAGTTCGGGTGCATAATGGATAATCTAAGTAGCACATACAACAAATGCTCTACTGAGCGGTCCCAGTTCCTAGAACGGGCACGCGACTGTAGTGCAATCACTATTCCTACTCTTATGCCTGAGGATGGTTCCACAGGTGCTACGAGATTCCCAACACCCTTCCAAAGCATCGGGGCTAGAGGTTCAAACAACCTTGCAGCCGCGTTGCTTCTGGCACTCCTCCCCCCAAACTCCCCCTTCTTCCGCCTACAACTAGACGAAGAGACTGAACGTGAGATTGATGAACTTGATCCTAAGATTAAGACTGAGATCGAGGACAGTCTCTCGGCTATTGAGCGATCTGTAATGGATGAGATCGAGCGGTCAGGTGTTCGCACTGGACTGTTCGATGCTGTTCGTCACCTTGTGGTGGCAGGCAACGCCTTGCTGTATTTCCCTGATGGTGGGAATATGCGGGTAGTTCACCTTGATAGATATGTAGTCAAGCGATGCCCCCTCGGGTTTGCTCGAACGATTATTCTCAAGGAGAGCGTGTCCCCCTCTATGCTCCCCGAAGAAGTACGCCCTGATAATGGCGAGCCTTCTCATGACAAGCACATCGATTTGTTTACCGGGATGCATACCCGCAACGATGGCAAGGTCGAAGTGTTCCAAGAGATCGAGGGCATGGAAGTGCCTAACTCTCGCAGAGTTCTTGATGCTGAAGACGCCCCCTTTATCCCGTTGCGGATGAACCGTGTTGACGGCGAGGACTATGGACGAGGGTATGTAGAGCAGTACCTTGGCGACCTCCAGTCGTTGGAAGCCTTAACCAAAGCCATTGTGGAAGGGAGTGCGGCAGCATCTAAGATCCTGTTCCTTGTGAACCCCAACGGATCTACCCGTGCCCGCAACCTTGCGAAATCTCCCAACGGTGCAATCATTGAGGGCAACAGCGGTGACGTATCAGTTCTCCAGAGTCAGAAAGCGCAGGATTTCTCTGTTGCTCAGAATACAATCAACACCATCCAAGAGCGATTGGCTTATGCATTTCTCCTCCTTGAGGGGAGTATTCGTAATGCGGATCGAGTTACGGCAGAAGAAGTAAGACTGGTTACCCAAGCCGTAGAACGACAACTTGGTGGTATCTACAGCGTCCTATCCCGAGAACTTAGTTTCCCGATGGTGACGTTGATTATGAACAAAATGAAGCGTGACGGTGCTTTGCCTGATATCCCTATGGATAAGATTAAGCCCGTCATTATTACAGGAATTGAAGCCCTCGGGCGAGGAAATGACCTCAACAAACTCGACACCTATCTTGCTGGTATTGGACAGGTCCTCGGTCCCGAGGTGCTTCAACAATATGTGGATGTTGGGGAGTACATGAAGCGGCGTGCGTTGGCTCTTGGTATTGATATCAAGGGTCTTGTGCGTACGCCAGAACAACTGCAACAGATGCAGCAAGAGCAGCAGATGCAGCAACAACAAATGATGATGGCCCAACAAGCAGGGCCGCAGATCATTGACAACATGATGTCTCAAGGAGAACAACAATAATGTCTGATTACGAAAAAGTAGAAATCAAAAGTGATGCAGCCCCCGCATATCAACAGGAGCAAGTAGAGCAATTTGAGTCGCAAGTCCCGCCGGAAGCCCAAGAGCAGGTGGGCGAGGAACGACCCTCGTGGCTCCCTGAGAAGTTTGAATCGCCTGAAGCGTTGGCATTTGCCTACAACCAACTCCAAAAGGAATTCTCTCAGTCACGCCAACAACCTCAAGAAGAGGCACCGTCTCAAGAAAATACCGAACAAATCACAGAAGATGTCTTCTACGAATTGTCGGAAGAGTTTGATGCAACGGGTGACGTCTCTGAAGAGTCGCGTGAACGCTTGGTTCAGACGGGTATTCCGCGTGCGATGATCGACAACTACGTCAATAGTCAAAAGGTTGTAGCCGAGCAGGTCGTTCAGCAAACCTTTGAGGCTGTGGGTGGCGAAGAAAACTACAACGCGATGTTGTCGTGGGCCGCCCAGAATCTTCCTGACCAAGAGATTGATGCGTTTAATGATCTGGTAAACGCCGATCAATCAACCATGCGTATGGCTGTGAACGGGATGTACGCCCGCTTTGTGCAGGCCCAAGGTGTCCCTCTATTGCAGGGTGAGACTGGGAACACTATCCCTAATAGTGGAGCCTTTCAGTCTCGTGCCCAAGTGGTGGAGGCGATGTCTGACCCTCGTTATAAGAAAGACCCTGCGTTCCGGCAGCAGGTCTACAATCGACTTCAAAACTCAAACGTCATCTAAAGGAGAAATCAAATGGATAAACCCGGATACAAGACAACTGAATTCTGGCTTTCGCTTGCCGCTGCCAGCCTTGGTGCTGTGATCGCGTCGGGTGTTGTTCCCGCTGATGGCCCGTGGGTCCAAGCGGTTGCACTCTTGAATACTGCTCTGGTAGCAATGGGCTACACAGGCTCTCGTCTTACCCTTAAAAACGGTCTTAAGTGAAATTCAAATCGAGACAACTATGTCAAAGATCCTCGCGGGTGTACTGGTGTCTCTACTTACTCCGTTCGTTACATATTTGGTTACAAACAAAAATACTGCGATGGATGCCCGTCCTACTCCTCACCGTGAGCGGTGGCTTGAGCGGGTGCGGAAGTTCCAAAGTCGTATTCGTAAATGAGTCCGATGGACTCGTGAGACTAGGCTCCGATGTTCGGGGCCATGTCTATTTCTGGGATGGAACCACGTGGGTTCTATCTCAATCCCCTGTAGACCTACCTGAAGGTTGGTTTGCAGGATCTATTGGTGCTGAAGAAGAACAAGAATAACTTTGACCCTGCTGCGGTAGGACAATCTTTGCGACATCTAAGTCCAATCAGCCCAAACTAACTCTAACTTTTCTTAGAAAGGAAATGTCTCATGGCAGATCAAAACTTCATGAACCCAATCGACGTTTCACGTTTGGGTCAAATCAATGCGACTGGCGATGCCAAC
>TARA_R100001480_G_scaffold36362_1_pt1 | contig 13749 bp, 20 predicted proteins | sample TARA_R100001480 | Tara Oceans TARA_R100001480 (sample SAMEA2622212) | marine metagenome | biome: marine biome (ENVO:00000447); feature: mesopelagic zone (ENVO:00000213) & marine oxygen minimum zone (ENVO:01000065); material: "saline water (ENVO:00002010), including plankton... | reverse complement strand
TAATATCTCAAAACAATCAATGGCATCACCCCCAAATAAATGTGGATTTTTCTTACAGGTTTTACTTGTAACATAGAATTGCTTAAACGGGTTATAAGTATACTCTAATGCTTTATGTATAAATGGACTTGCTTCCTTAATTATTTGTACTTTATCAGTGCTACTACTTGTAGCTCTCATTTCTTCTATAAATGTGTGTAGTTCTTTCATAACCTTTATTTATTTATTTTTGCTTCTAATGCTTTTATATGCTTACATTTACCATCCTTAGCCATCCACTTACCAGGACAATTACAATAGTAATTATTTGAGCCAGGATAATATGATGTTTTATATTTAATATCTGGGTTGCTACCGCTAACATTCATTTCAATTATTGGATCTAATCTTTTAGGTTTGGGTTTAATCCATTCTATATCTTCAACAGTAGTACCTTCAATAACTTCTTTCCATAATGGCATTAAATATGTTTTACCATTATTTTTAAATATTGTAGGAGGCATAACTGGGTGTTCGTATTTATATTTAAATCTTCTAGCAAATACAGAAGGACCAAAACCACTTCCAGGTATACTTAAAGCACCATTAGTGTGTACTATCCTAGTTCTATAATTTCCGTGCTTATTTAAATTTTTGAATTCCCAAAGAGCCATAACCTTAATTTTACTCTGTAAATATACGAAAAATAATTGTGGGAACCAAATTGGCTCCCACGTTTCTTATGTTTTTCTTTTCTATAGTATTTTTTCTTATTCCTATGAGGTGTAGGAAGTTTCATGGCATCATACCATTCATGCTGTGTAAGTGTAATTTTTTTCATAGTCTTTAGGTTGTAAATCCAAACTAAGGGCTTGGCATAGATTTTCTAATTGACCAGCATTATGTATTGCTAAAAAATCTTCATCTGTCATATGATTAAATAATGCTATTGTACTTAATTCCATTCTATTTCCCTTGGCCTCTATAAGCTTTGACATAATTTTTACTATTTTTTAATTTACTAGATTTACTTTTTGCATGTACACCAGGTCTTTTTTTTCTTTTTGAGGGAGTGTAATCATTTAAAACTATTCTTGCCATAATCTTTTTGATTATAAATATAAATCATAACCAGAAAATCGCCTCATATAATTAGTTATTTTTACTCCATTGCCATCTTTAGCTATTTTTCCTGATCTGAACCATTTTTTAACACTACCAGGTCCACCTAAATGAGCTGCTGCTAATATACCTGATTCCGTTACTAATATACCATCAATAAGGCACCCATCAAATCTATCTATATATTTTTGTAATTTCTTTTTATTATATAATAAATTTTGTTGCATAGCATATTCCTGCAAATCAGGACTATTTAAGAATGCCTCTTTAGTTACTTTAATTTTTAATGTTCTTAATGTTGATTTACCAAATTGATATTTACCCATGTATCCAAATCTATTAACAACAAAGTATCTATTACCTGATTCTTGATGCCCCATAGCGTACAAAAATTCATTCATTCCCCTAATTTCCTCCACTTTTTCCTCAACTATAATTTTTTCCTCTATAACGGGTATTGGTTTAGGAGAAGGGATTAATAATACAAATAATAATATAAAAGTTCTCATAATTAAAAGTTTTTTAAAAAATCACCCTTTATTGTTTTAGATTTTAACTGTTGGGCTTTTTCATCATTTTTAAGCATTTTATCAGTTAATTTTTCTAAATGCTTACTTTTTTGTTTATCATAATCTTGAGTTATTTTATGATGCTTTTTATTTAGCGATCTTGCTCTTCTGGCTTTTTTCATATTCTTGAAATATATTGGTTAACATCATCCTCATCATCATCCAAACCTAATTCTTTTAAACGTTGTAAATGATAATCATCAACTTCCCATTCTACTTTTTCTGAGGTTCCAAAATGCTCTTGTTTTGATTCTATTTGTTTAATATCTTTGGAATTAAAAATATCACCTACAGTCAAAAAATAGTGATTATAACATAGTAACTGAACATTATCTAAACTATAATTGTTACTATTATTATCTTTAAAATGGAGTAATAGAGGCATTTTATAATCTAATACCCGCCTCTCTTTAAAGGAACATATAGCACATTCTTCTGATAAATATCCCTGTTCTATTAAAGCATACTTAAGTTTATTAGGATCAAAAGATGATGCGGCTATTCTACCCTCAATTATTTCAATCATATGAGGCATTTTTTTCGGTCCTTTTAAAAATTTAGGAATACCTTTACCTGATTGGTTTTTATGTCCAGCAAATAATTTATATAATTTAGCCCACTTCTTATAATGTTGGTATGAAACATGAAGATACCTAGCTGCCGCCATATTAGATTTTGTTTTGGCTTGTGCTGCTAAAATTTGTTCTTTGGATAGGGGTTTTGCCTTAGGCATTAGCTTCTATCTTTATCTGTATTATTAATAATTTGGAATGGCCCTTGCAGATTACGTTCTTCTTTATCCATATTTAACATTTCTGCTTTTGCAGCATTTTTATCACCACGTTCAATAGCGGATGCCACTACATATTCTTCATATTGTTCTTCTTCCATTATAACTGTTTCTGTCCATGTATGATCGCCAGATCCTCTCATAATAGGAACACCTCGTTTAGCTCCTACCGTCGAACATTCAACGCAAAAATCATAACCATATTTAGTTAATCTTAGCTCTGGCATTGGTGCATCACATTGTGAGCAAGGAATCATTTTCATTTTTTGGGGGATTTCAATAGTCTGTTGCATAAATATATAACCTTTTAAAAATTTGGGTAAATATACGAACTATTTATTGGGAAACCAAATATATTTTAACAATACTTTATACCTTTTATGGTTTTTCCTTTTGGACTATGTGAATTATTTTTAAATAATGATGGTGGGTGACCCCATTTATAATTAAATAATTCAGCTGCTGGTCGTTCTGATTCTTTAAATCTTATTCCTTCTTTACCATTTTTAGTTGCTGTGCTCCCAAAATGATATAAGTGTGCTTCATGTGTTCTATTAAAACTAAGACCCATTAAATCTAACTTTAAGAAAAAATCCCAATCACAAATAAAAGGAGATCTATACATTACATCAAATCCACCAGCAGCCATATAATATTTCTTGTACATAGCAAATGGAAAAATACCACCATCAATAGTTAGCTCATCTTTTCTAATTGATTGTTCATACTCTATAAATGCATCATAATCAAATGCTTCTGGGGTACGTCCAAAATCTTTAACTGGAAATTTAAAAATGCCAGGACCTTCTGGTTCAATTTGATTTAAGGTAAGTACTGATTTTTCTTTTATGTTTTTCTCAATGGCTAAATCATAATCAACACAAAATACATTATCATCATTAACAACAAAAATGATTTCATTACTAGCATTCATCACAGCTAAATTAAGAGCTTGTTGCATTCCTTGATTTTCACCTAAATCTAATATTTTGATATTATCTTTATACTTATCTAATACAGACTGACTCTCTTCTATATAACCATCTACTGCTACAATAATTTCATTACTATATCTTTGATATTGAATAGCTGATTTTAAACAAATATCTAAATATTCTGGGTTTCTATACGTTGGTATTATTACTGATATCATTGATGGTTTGGATTTATAGTTAATGCTTGACCCGTATAATTTTTGTATTCTATTACCATTTCTAATCCTAATTCTTCCACTATTTTATGACAATCCTTACTATGAGCTGGGTGGTAATAATCATCAAAACCTAAGTATTTAGCATTCATACTAATAGCGTTTTTAGCATCTCTAAGCATCCCTTCATAGGTATGATTTCCATCTATAAAAACAAAGTCATATTTATCTTTAAAATTATCTATTTGTCCTCCTATATCCTTATGATCAAGTGTAGTATATTTAAATCTATCACCAAAATGTTTATTTATTTCTTCTAATGAACTTTGAACTGCTATTTCTGGTAGTATATCTATACTATGTATTTGGGCTTCACTAGCGTATAAAAACATTAAGCAGCTAGATCCTCTATTAAATCCTAACTCTAGGATATTTTTTGGTTTTGCAATATCACACATTGATTTTAATACTTGCCAATGGTTATCATAATCTACTTCCCCAGTAACTGCTCGAGACATTTTTTCTAAGTGTTGTAAGTGTTGTTCTTTTGTCATAATTTAAAATTTATATACTGCTATAACATCATCATAGCGATTTTTTTGTTTTCTAAGATCTATAATTTCACAATCTAAGCAATATTTTTTTAATTCCATAAAATCATTATACTTTTCATCTATATTATCAATATCCTCAATTACATAAAGACCTCCTTTATTAATACTATCTTTTAGTAAATGAAATGATTTTATTTGGTGTTCAAAAACATGACTACCATCATCTAAAATAATATCAAATTTTTTATTACCTAATTTAGATACAATATTAGGATCTGTTTGATCCTCTATAGTGATATCAAATCTATTATCTTCTAATTTTGTTGCTATTTCTTTAGTTTGGTTATCTAAGCCATGTATTTTAGATTCTTTTGAAAAATATTCGTACCACATTTCTAAAGATTCACCAAAAGCAACACCAATTTCTAAAAAATTAATTTTTTTGTCTCTATAAGGACTAAATAATCTTTCATACTCAGGGATGTAAGAATGTACAGTACCTTTATCTCCATGCCCTGCACCCCATCTCATTTTTCCCCTAGCTTGTGCTGAGTGAGTTTCAAATATTTCTTGTAAATTTTTAGTGGATTTTTCATAATCATAATTTTTCCAGTTTGTTAAAGGTGTTAACCAAGCTGTTTCTCCATGTGTTGAGTATCCAGGTAAGGGAGTTATTAATAATTCATTATTTGCTCTTAATTCCAAAAACATTTTAAAATCATTAGGATGTCTCTCACTAGTATGTTTACGAAGTATTTTTTCTGTACGCTTTAATGTAGATACTTTAGCTGCAAAAGTCATAGTAGTACTATTTGTTATTTTCCAATGACAAGAATTTGTTAAATAAACTCTTGTATCTTCAGCTCCACCTTTACAATAAGGATTTCCTCCTTTTTCGGGATCAAGGTATTTATCTGGATGATCATATAATGACACAAATGATGCTCCTAACTTAAATCCTTCATTTAAAACTCTAAATGAAATAGGTTTATGTAAATAGTCATTTTCTATAAAATATACTATTTCATCATCATCATAAGTTAATGCTTCATCTAATGCTAAATTAAAAGTACCAGCTCCATGACCCACATTAACATGTTTAATAAGGTGTTTTTTAAAATATTTCTGAATCATATCATCAGTATCCGCCGATATATTATCTGCTATAATACTCCATTGTGCTTGTTGAAATGTAAGGGCAGCATTATACAAACATTTTTCATTATTAATATAATTAGGTTTTTCTTTTTTATAACCTGCGTCTGATATTCTATAAATTACTCTCATATAACTAAAACTGGTTCATTAGCATTTTGATAGTGGCATATTCCTTCTATCATAATATTTTTATGGCTGGAGTCTATAATCTTTTCTGTTTTTACTGTTTCTAATAATATACGATATTTTTCATTTGGGATCAAGTGATATTTAGATAAATTATTCCTAATAATACATTTTTTTAAAAAATCCTCACATGACCACCCTTCAATATAATGCCAAACTTTTCCGTTATAATCTTCTATATCTTGGATATAATCATAAGTTTCATCTACATATTTTTTATCATAAAGATAATCTATTTTACTTGTATTTAAAAAATAAAAATTTGTCTGGGGGTAAAAATCATTTTTTTCAACTTTATCTAAATCAAAATTATATTTTTCCATTCCTCCATAACCAATACCATTCATATAATAAAAATCATTATCTTTATCAATTTTAGTATTTAATATTTCTTTAGTAAAAATTACATCATGTGCCGACTTACAGATCCATTTAATATTGTTTTTGTGGCAATAATCAATTATAGTATTTTCTTGATCTGCTATCCCAAATGAATGACCTCTATTTTTTTCTAAGTCTATTAATATACAATTAGGGAAATATTTCACCCATAATTCAGAATTTTGAGTTTTATAGTCACCTGAGTAATTAGTAACTATTATATGTTGTTTAAACTCTTTAAGGACAGGTAAATTATGTAATATATATCTTTCTAGGAGTGGGAGATCATCTTCACTACTTATATAACCTATAGAACAATAATAACTTTTATTTATTAATTTTTTTAGTTTCATTTTTCCAAAAACTATATATACCTTTTTCTAATTCATAACTAGGCCAAACAAATCTATCTCTCATAGGTTGTTTTTTAGCCCAATTCCACATTTGTCTTAATCCTTCTTTTAGATCAGTTTTATGTTCAAATCCTAATATATCAATTGATTTTTGCCATGTAGGGATTGAATGTTTTACTTCATGTCTACCTTCTAGATATAAAATTGGGATTTCAAAATCACTTATACCTTCTTCTTCCTGTAATACTTCAACTAACGTCTCAGCTGCCACATTTATAGGATAACTTTTTATTCCACCTAAATTGATAATTTCCTTACTTGCCTCAGGTTTAACAGCAGCATTCCATAATGGTTCTAATGAATCATCTATATAACTAAATGCTCTTGTTTGTTCACCATCACCAAATATGGTTATATCCATACCATTTAAATACTGGAACATCCAGATACCAAGTACATTTCTGTATTTGTCCCAGATATTCTGTTTAATACCATAAACATTATGAGGTCTAATTATACACCAATCTAAACCATGTTGTTCACCTGCAATTTGAATATCCATTTCGCAAGCATATTTTGCTACCCCATAAGGATCAATTGGTGCTTGTTGTTGTTTTTCATCAAATATACCACCATAACCATGACCATATACAGCTAAAGTAGACGTAAAAATCAATCTTTTAACGTCGTGCTTTATACATTCATTAACTAGGCGTGCTGTTGCTTTTAAGTTGTTATCATAATTGTATCCACGTATAAAAGGCGATAACCCTTCAGCAGCATATGCCGCAAAATGATATACATAGTCAATTTTATGTGCTTCAAATATGTTTTCAATTGGGTGGTTAACTAAATCCATTTGCCAAAATTTAACATCTGGGTGGATATTTTCTTCAAAGCCTCCACTTAAATCATCAACACCAATTACTGTTGTATTTGGTTGGTTTTGAATTATCCAATCAGCTAAGCGACTACCTAGTAAACCTGCTACACCTGTTATTAATACTGTATTTTTCATTCCTTTATAATTATATTACTGCTCTTCCCTTCATATTTTCCCAATCTTTATTAACCCTAACTTCATTATTCTTTGTATTAGTTGATATTAATACAGTAGGATGAACAGATAAAGATTCTGCTACTTTAATTAATGCTTTAATATCTTTAGGAAAACAATGTCCTCCATATCCAAAATCTCCATCTGGTCCTGGGACGTTCCAATGAGTATTTCCTAGTCTGTCATCTAACATAGCATATTCTATAACTTTATCATAGTCAACACCTAATCCTTCACATATTTGATACATTTCATTTGCAAATGATACTTTAGTAGCTAAAAAAGCATTTGTTAAGTATTTTACCATTTCAGCATGGGTAGAAGATGTTTTAATAATATGAGCTGTGGGAAATACTTTTGAGTATATTCTTCTGAGTTTAGTGGTTGCTTCTCTATGTCCTCCCAAGATAACTCTGTTTTGGTTTTCAAAATCTAATACTGCATTTGCTTCAGTTAAAAATTCAGGATTAAATGCTATATGTAGATTTGGATATTTAACGTTTAGTTTTTTTGTTGTACCTGGAGGGATTGTTGATTTAATTACTACTGTTCTAAATAAATTTGGTGATTTAGCAACTGATATATTATGAAGTGTTTGTTCTACTAAACCTATATGGCAACTTCCATCTTTATCCATTGGTGTTGGTAAACAAACAAATATAATATCTTGTCTGGCAACTTCCTCAAATGTTGAATTACATAATTTTACTTTTAAATCATACGTTTTTACATCAAAAAAGTTTTTAAATTTTTGATATATAGCATTACCTACAAACCCTTGTCCTATAATCCCTATCATAATGTATTGTAATATTCGTTTTGTTTTTCTTGTCTTTCTATTTCTTTTGGATGATATAAAGCTAGCCTTTCTACTTGAGGAATATGAGCATACGTTTTATACCCTTCTAATCTTTCATGAACTTTATTTATCCATTTTATTTCTGGTTTATTTTTCCAAAGTCTCCATTGATAATCAGGCCAATTTACCCATCCTTTTTCATTAACATTCCATCTCCATTTATTAATATGATCTTGTGTTAAACCCTCTACTGTGTTAACTCTAGGAATTAAATAAACTTCATTATCAGGATTACCTTCTAAAATTACTGGTAGATTTTCAATTAATGTTTGGTGAGGAATTTCATCAGCATCTATTTGAAAAATATAATCACCATTACATAAAGACGTTAGATGGTTTTTCCAATCAGCAAAATGGTTATTAAAATCTCCTTCATACCAAATAAAATCATTATTTACAGAATGAGATCTTAAAAATTCTTCAACCCCCTCATCACCATTTTTGGAATCATATAAAATTACTATTTCATCTTTGCTTCTTTTATATTTAAGAAGGAATGAAACTAAATTTTGAATTTCTACAAATTCATTACAAACTGTAATAGCATAACTTATTTTCATATTATTCAGGTAAAACACCAATATACGAAAGTGCTTCTATAAACTCACGTTCTGAGTAGTGTTTTATAGTTGACATATCAGGTTTATATTTTTGGCCTTTAAATTTCTCTTTTTCTTCTTTTAGTACTTTAGCTACTTTAACTGCAGCCCATTTCCAATTATCCCTTCCAGTTCCATCTGCAAACACCATGCCTTTATCTTTTAAATTGATAATAGTGGGCATCCATATTTTACCTGTATCTTCTTCTTCATCCATTAGTTCCTTATACAATTCAGGGAGTGTTTCAAATTGTTCATTAAAAAAATCATTTCCTTTTTTAATTACGCTATTACTTTGAAATCCACACCCATAACACATTTCAATAGAAATATCTTTAGTTACTTCCTGGGTGTAACAAGCATCTGATCCACATCTAGTGCATTCCTTTAGGGCATCGTATTTCATAATTTAGGTAAGTTTAAAGTTGGTAATTTTAGTTCAACTTGTTTAGCAAATTTAGGAAGATTATCTGTTAAAAGTTTATTAACTACTTTTTTCATTTCATCCCAACTAAAGTTCTTTTTAGTATAGTACTTTTGTTTTTTTCCTTTTTCATTTAAACCTTTAGGTTTTTTAAAATATTCCCTAAATACGTTTACTGCTACTGACATATCAGGTTTAAACCATTGAGCTTCTTTAATTAACCAGTTATTAGCAGCACTTTGATGAACATTTTCTAATCCTCCGGGCAATAGTGTTGAATGTTCTTTTAGAAAATCAACATGACCCGACCAACCAGAAGCTATAACTGGTTTACCTGTTGTAGTAAATTCTAATAATGGTCTACCAAATCCTTCACCTTTAGTTAAACTTACCATACATTTAACTTTAGGGTGGTTATATAATTCATTAATTTCTGAATCATCAAATTCTCCATTTAGTATATAAATGTTAGGTAAATTTTTAGTATCCATAGTTTTTCGGATATGTTTTATTCTATCTAGTATTTCTTCTCTACTTACATACCCAGCTACTCCAGTTGATGATTTTAAAATTAATGCTGGTTTTTTCTTTTTGTTTTTGAAACTTTCATAAAAAAGTTTTACTAAAGCTCCAACATTTTTTCTATCATGTCCAATGCCCCCATTCATCCAATGTCCCACAAATAGGAAACAAAAATCTTCTTTAATATCACTAAAATCAAAAGTTTTTAATTCTGAATTTTTTAATGGTTTGTATACATTTAAATCTACACCTTCAAAAACAACATGTATAGGTTTTTCAACTTTAACTACATTTACAGTTTGGTTTGTTCTTTTATCCTTCTTCTCAAAATTCATATTTTCAAATGTATCTTTTGCAAAATTAGAAGATACCCAATTCATATCCATTCTATTTAAACCTTCAATCCATTCTGGTTTGCAGGCGTTTGCTTCTATGCCTGCAGTACAACCAATATTATATTTGCCTACAGGACTAAACTCATTGGGAATAGTTATTTGCATCCAAACATCGGGTTGAGAAGTTATTTGTTTAATTTGATGGTTATACAAAAATTCCCATTCAGAATGATCATTACAAAATCCCCATGAAGTGGATCCCCATCTTTGTGGTAGTAATTTTACATCATACTCATCTAATTCAATAATAGCTTTAACTATATCTCTTGATCTTGCCCCATACCCACTATAGGTGTCAAACGGACAACTTATTACAAAAACTGGTTTATTCATTAATATATAACTTTATGATTTAAAAATTTACCTTTATACTCATTAGCACTAACTAATTCATATTTTTCTCTTGGCTTCCAAGTGCTAAACAATTCATTTACTCCTTGTACAAATCTATTGGCTTGATGTGTTGATGTAAATCCTGCTTCATTACTAATAGCCCATTCACGGCCCTTTAAACCTCTTTGTTTCAATTCTTCCCTACCTAACTTATAGCATTCCTTTAAACGTTCAAAAGCATCTTCCCACTTACATCTATCATCATAAATGTAGGGTGTTGGAGGGGACCCTTGAATTGATCTTGAAGTTGGATAAACAGGAAATGCCCATTCACCATGATTTTTATAAGTGCCCCTATGATTAGAAGGTATATCAGCATCAGGAGTAAACCATTTACCTTTATTATCTATAAATCTCATTTGATCCTGCATTCCTCCTGTTGTATTTGCAATAATAGGAGTACCCGCTAATATAGCTTCAGTAATAGTTAAACCCCAACCTTCATTTGAAGTTAACAACATCTGAACATCTGTTATATTATATAAATAATTTAAGTGTTTTTCATCTAATTTGCTAGTACTAAAAATAATTTGATCAGGGAAATGCTCATCAAATAAATATTCTTTTACTCTATCTAAATTAGTACCATGATCAGTTACAATTTCAGTATGTAAAATTAAAAAACACTTTTTAGCTTCTTCCTTAGGTAAAGAATATAAAAATTCTCTAAAAGCTAATAATGTATCTGGTATTTGTTTCCTTCTAATATTTCTTGAATTGAAAAATGCTACAAATTTAGGATCGATATTCTTAAAAATTGAAGTTTTAAAATCAGTAAACTCTTTACTAGATTTTTCTTTTTCATTTAAGGGGTAAAAAAGATTTTCATTTTTACCATGAGGAAGATATTTAAATAACTTATTTGATTCTTTTCCTTGTAATACTAATTTATTAATATTTACAGTTTGTTTAGATATCCCTAATAATAAATCACATGCTTCATAAAAAGGACTATTATACATAGGAGCAGGATAATCATCCCAAATATTTAAATAAATAATAGGGCAAATTTTTCTTATTTCTGCTTCCATTCTCCATATATGAGTAAAATATCTTGGATCCGTAAATAACATTATAGCATCGGGTTTTTCAACTCCTATTATTTCTCTAAGAATCATTTCATTTCCATAACCATCAACTGGGTATATCTTTACATATGAATCTTTAATATTTGCTATTTTATTAGTGTCATCTGATAGGTCCAAAATTTTACCATTATCTGGATGTTTAATAGCTCCAGCTATTTGAGCCCAATTAAAGTGATTTGCAGTATAAGTAACTATTTCTTTTGCTACAGTAGCAACACCAGAATGTACTCTAATATCATCACAAATTAAAAGAATTTTTTTTCTTTTATCTTTGGGTATATAGTCAAAATTTTTATTGTCCATTTTCTATATCGAGATTTATTTGATTAGTAATTTGTTTACGAAAATCTTCATCAGTAAGATACAAAAACAAAGCCCGATCGGCAAGTTTTTGAAAAGAAAATTTCCGTTTCACACACTCAATCTTAAAATTCTCAAATAGATCGCTTTTAACTTTAACACTTGTAAGTGTCATGTCTTTTTTTATACTCATAATCTTTATTTTAATAACATTATTTTTATATACATATATTAGGAGTTTAGTAAATTATACCTTCTCCACAAGTTTCTTTATCTTCTTTAAAAGGACAAAACATACAATTCCATTTTGAAACTGATTTTGGATATTCTATGTCTTTAATATCCCCATTTACATTAAAACATTCGTTTATAAAGTTAGTAATTGCTCTTTTAGCTCTTCCTAGTTTAATTTTCCCACTAGGTGGGGCAAATGTTTGTACTCTATAAGCTTGATGGGGAGACATAATATTTTCATCATCCCAATCTAATACTTTTCTTTTTACAATAAAAAATTCAATATCAATATTATTTAATGGAACCCCATATTGTTCACTAAAAAATTGTTTATATAAAAGTAATTGATATTGTTTATCTTCATTTTTCTTATCTCTAGCATTCCACCCCTTAGTACTGGTTTTAATGTCGATTATCTTGAATGTCTGAGTTGGTTCATGATATAATACAACATCTAGATACCCTGTGTATTTTATGTTGTTATACATTTTATTTGGAGAAATTATTATAGGTAACTCACATCCTACTAAATGATAACCTCTTCTTGAAAAATATCTAGATCTTTTCTTTTTAAACCAATTTAGGATCCCAACTCCATCTTCAAAAAATTCCCTCATTTCTTCAGCAGATGAAAAATGTTGATTATTATTTCTTTTATATTGGTTTTGGTATTCGCCAATAAATTTTTCTTGGAATAATTCTTCTAAATCAATTCTATCGGCATTAGCAGCACTAGTATCAAACATTATATCTAAATAATGTTGTAATACCTCATGGATGGCTGTCCCAAATACAGTATGAATTGAAGATGTAAATACCCTAATTTTATCTTTATATTGTAATTTCCAACGATGGGGACAACTACGAAATATAGACATTTGCGAATAAGAGACATTTTTTTGATAAGCAAAATTAATCTCTTGGGGTGGATTATTTCTAATTTCCCTAACTATTCTAGGTATTTTTCTAGCCAAAATTTATTTTTTCCATTTGTCACGTCCTACTAACAATCCAATTATTCCATAATTGGCTATATCAATAAACGTATCTTCCATTCCTTCACCTTCAACAAAATTTTTGCCGTTAATAAGGAGGTTTTTTAATCTACTAATTTTATCAGTTAATCTAATTGCTAAACCAGTAAGTGAAAATTTTTTATCTTCCGCATTAGTTAAATCACCACCTAAAGCAATATTATTTAAACCATAATCCATATGTTTGCGAGCAAACATATCATACATTTCTTTTTGGATTAATTTAAATTCAGATGATAATTCTGGGTATTCCTTTTCAAAGTGAGTTATAACATCCATATATTCTTCTTCCCAATTAGTATGCTTAGCTTGTTTTTCTAAAGATGCTCCCAAATCAGCTTTATCATTTTCAACTAATTTATCAAATTCTTCTTCACTAACTAATTCATAGTACTTACTTACACTATCACCCATTAACTTGATCTTTAATTTGAAAATATTTTTCTAAAATTTCTAACCTTTCATCTGCAGAAGATAATAATTTTAATGCTTCAGTGCAATTATCCCAATAGTCTTTAGTTGAATGATCACCTATTCCCGCTGGATGGTTAGTTAGTAATTCTATACTTGCTAAAGCTTTATTTTTATCAGCTTCAGCTTCA
>TARA_R100001480_G_scaffold108824_1_pt1 | contig 13755 bp, 4 predicted proteins | sample TARA_R100001480 | Tara Oceans TARA_R100001480 (sample SAMEA2622212) | marine metagenome | biome: marine biome (ENVO:00000447); feature: mesopelagic zone (ENVO:00000213) & marine oxygen minimum zone (ENVO:01000065); material: "saline water (ENVO:00002010), including plankton... | reverse complement strand
CCTTCTCTTTCTGCTAAATCTGTTTTAAGTTGCATTTGTGCAAGTAAATTTTCTCTATCTATACCTAAAGCTCTTGCTCTTTCAGCAGCTCTTAAGTTTATTTGGTCTTGCTGAAAAGCTAATTTCTGTTGCTCTGAAGCACCTAACATTTCTTGTCTTTGCAAGTCCATCGCTCCTTGAGCTTGTAATCTTTGGTTTTGAGCCTCTTGCTGTCCTATAGATGCTGATATTTGTTGGGCTTGTAAAGCACCTTGATTAGCTAATGTTTGAGCTAAAGGAGCTATACCACTACCACCAGCAGCCTCTCTTAAACCTGACAATATATTAGCTCTTTGTCTAGCTCCTTGCTGTGCTTGAAACTGCGCTTGCTGTTGATTAACAGTTAAATCTTCGAAAGGATTTTCACCACCAGCAAAGACATTTTGAAAAGAACGACCAGTTTGTAAAGGTTGAAAATCTGTTTGTAAACTAGAAAAAGGATTATCCATATTAGCGAAAGGATTTGTTATTTGAAAATCTCTATATGCTTGTTTTTCTTGTTCTAAAATTTCCATTTGCGCTCTTCTTTCTTCTTGAGCAGCTCTAAACTGACGTCTAGCTTGTTTTCTACCTTTATATGCGCTATAAGCACCAAGTAAAGAAGCGCCTATTTTTAAAGCAACTCCCCAGCCTTTTAATGGTGATTTTTTCTTCATAATTTACTTATTTTATTTTTTTATATTTTATATAATCACAGTTTTCACTGTTTTTTTACTTACGCTGTTTCTACAGTAGCTGTTAAAAAGTTATCTATATCTAAGTATATTGTATCGCTTCTTCCAACGTTGTTTATTTTTATATTACCAGTTATAGTAACAGTTTGTCCAGCTCTTTCAAAAGTTACTGTTTCACCAACTTCTAAAGTTTGTGAAGAGCTTAGTGTTAAAGTTGCTGTTTGTGCAGAGCTTTCATTATAACTACCTATGTTAGTTACTGTAGGGTTTGCTACCGCTGCGTTCATGTTTGGACTACTCACAATAGAAACATCATCCATTATACCACGGCCACTAGTTACTCCTAAACTAGTTCCACTACTAGAAGTTACTGTAGTTGAAACTGGTGTTAATTCTGCTTTTAAATCTGTTATTTCAATGCCATAGCCAGTAATAGTGTTTATAGAACCTGGCCCATAACCATAAAAATAAAAATCGTCACCTTCAACGTCTATAGGTAGTTTATTACTAAAAGTTAAATTACCACCATTACTGTTTGCGCTAGGTATTTTAGTAGTATCGTCTACAACATCTACTAAATTATCTTGATATTCAACTTCAGTAACTGATGATGATATTATACCTGAAGTATTAGTTAACAAAGCTATAGAAGTAGCATCTGTTCCTACTATTTGTGCACCTATAGGTACATAAGCTAAATTACTTGTAGAAGAATATTTAAAAGAATGAGCAGGCGTAAAAGATAAAGTAACTCCATCGCCTACAGTCACAGCTTCTGTAACAGTAAACTGTTTAGCATTGCTTCCACTTGGGTTTAGTTCGACAACTCTTACAATTGAAGAAGATGATATTCCAGTTCCTGTAACTCTATCGTTAACCTTCATTTTATCAGCAACATTAGTATCCATAGTTATTGTGGTTCCACCAGAAACAGCCCCAGCTACTGTGTCTGTACTTCTAGCGGTAGCAATAGTACTATTATCATTGCCTGTAAAACTAGTTTCATTTGTAAAAAATGCTACGGCAGCTTCAACTGGTAGTCTTGCTTGTATGCCAGCTGTTAATCTACCAGCAAAATCACTAATATTAGGTTGTCTATCTATTTTAACAGCGCTACCATTAGCAGTTGTTACTGTAAGAGTAAAAGGTAGTTTACTTATGCTACCACCAAAATTATCTCTTTTTGCCGTTGTAGTAAAAGTTGCGCTACTAAAACCCGCGTTGCCACTAACTGAAATAGGTGATATTGTTAGTGTTTGAGCTTGTGTTGATTGTATTTTTTTCGTTAAAACAAGTGAATCTGAACCTAAAGATCTATTAACATCTATACTTCCATCTGGATTTCTAAATTCCACATAAGGCGCATGTATTGTAGCTGAAGTATAGTCTGCTAATAGTATAAACTCGTATTGTATAGAGGTAGCTTTTGTTTCTGGAAACTTTATTATACCAGTATATGTACCAGCGTTAATTCTTTGTCTTGATAAATAATTTTCTGTAGATTCAAAAGTGCTTGTCTTAAAATTATAAAATTTGTTTTGAGTAACGTCTTTAATCCATAAAGAAAAAACAGCACCAGGATCAGATGTTATTGTAAAACGTTTTGTTCCAGGAACATGTCTACTTATAGGAGATGTGTCTATAATAAATTCTTTTATTTGTAGTTTTTTACCACCAAACCTTTCAATATGCTCTATGTCTGACATTAAATCACCATTTGGCATATAGTGATATCCAAGAGGTGCTTTCTTAGATTTTCCTAAAAACATATAGCTTGAGCTTTGCGCTGGAGCATTAGCACTTACGGTACCTGCACCTACTTGTGGTAGAGCAGGCTGTTCACCTGAGCTTGCTGGTTGTGGTGTGTGATATGACATAATTTATTTTTTTTATTTACTACTTTCTGTTATTTCAGACCCAACTGAAAATAACTCAACTTTTTCTAAAGAATTATTTTCAAACTTTACATCAGCATAATATCCTAATAAGCTAGAAGAGTTTATGTTATTATTTTTTGTAAACAAAATAAACATATCATCAGTAGGACTTATTGGATCACCAAATATAGCTTCGTTAACTGTTACTGTAAACTCTGTTATTTCAGTTACTACTCCAAAGGCTATAATTTGATTTGGTTGTAAACTATTGTCTACACTTGGATTTGTATTTTGATAATATACAGTGTCTCCAATTTGTAAAGCGCTATTTATTCTGCTTTCAAACTCCATAACATTTAAAGAATAACTTTTTAAATTACCAATACCTTGAACGCTAGATTCTTCAAAGCTAGTTAAAGCAGGGAAAGTAGACCTTACATTACCATCCGCATAATTAATTTCTACTAGCTCTTCTCTTTTAGTTCCTTTAATATAATTAAACCATTTATTTTCTTTTTTAACAAAGTTTATTAAACTACCTTTTTGCTGATCAGTTTTAAAATCGGTAACGTGCCAACCTTTTTTAACTTCGTGTAATGTTATATAGTCTGTTACGTTAAATTGACCTGGCAAAGGATTTGATAGTCTTGAGCCATAAAAACCTATGTCTTCGTTTTTAAATAATCTTATTTTTCCTTGCCAAATAAGTTCGTCATCACTATTGTATTGTAAAACTTGAGTAGTTGAATCACCAGCTAACGTTTCTTCATCTGGAATTTTTTCTAAAACAGTGTTAGTTTGTTCAACAAGTATGTTAAATTCTATTTCGTTTAAGAAAAAGAATTGGCCATTAAGCTGTGCATCTTCTGGAAAATTAATACTATGTACTGTAGCTAGTTTATCTTTTTTAAGCGCTTCACTTCCTTCGTAACTTAAAGTGTTGTAAGATTTTATAGAGCTTGGCGCTTCATTTAAAAGCACGTTAAAACTTGAACTAACATATTTATCAAAATGATTGTTCATTGTTTCATTATAAAAAGCACTTATATTATCAAAACTATCATCAAAACCTTGTGGTATTAAGTTATTATCATTACTATCGCTTCGTAAAAACTCATAAAAAACAATTACATCACCAACTTGCCAATCACCAGGATTAGAACCTCCAGTCTCTATTCTTCCATAGGCTAATCCTAAAACAGAGTATTGATCTTCTTTTGACCATAACTTTACATCAATAGCATCATGTATCATAATGTTATTTCTATAAACTCTTACAACACCTATAAAGTCTTGTATGTCAGTAGGATTACCTAGAGTTTGTAAAGTATCAACGTGTAAATTATCTATAAATCTTTGCTGATCAAAAAAGAAATATTTACCTGGATTTTCAGGTTGATTAGGGTGATCTATATGCTCAACTACTATATGTCTAAAGTAAAAAGTATTTCTTTTAAATTGTGGTAACTTTGTATTATTATCATAATGATGTTGCCACAACCAACCGTTTTTCATTGTAAAATATTTATTAGCACAGCTAATAGCGTTTTCTGGTGTAAAAGATTTAAAACTAACCCAACTTCTAGTGTTTTCTTTAAACGAAACTGTTTTTTCGGTGTCTAAAACAGTAATATTATATTCACCTTTTGAATCATCGTAACTACCTATTAGTTTTTTGCTTAGTTTTAAATTATCTTTAAACCAATCTTTCATACCGTGGTCAGATATAGCTGTTAAACCGTCTTTTGAAAGTCTTATTATAGCTCCTCTAACTTTATCTGCAAAATAAACTCTATAAGATTCTGAAGCAAAACTTTCAGGGTTTTTAGATATACCATATTCACCAACAAAAGGTCTTGCTTGGCCTAAAACTCTATTTGTTGCTACTAATTGAGGATTACCATCAGCATTAAATACAGCATCTTTATTTGCTAGTATTTGCAATACTTTATCTTCACACATGGCTATTAAATCAGTGTCTCTACTGTAAAGTTTTTGTATACTACCGTAAGTAGGATTTAAGTCTTTAGTTATTTTTTCAGCTGTAATAAATTGATTTAAATTATTAACACCACCAATATCGTTATATATACCAGAATATATTAAGCCATGCTTTCTATGTTCTTCTTTGTAGTAGTTTGCTGTAGAGTATTCTAAAGTTGTAGAAGCTTTTACTCCGTTAGTTATTTTGCTTAAATTAAAACCATCTCTAATTCTGTTAGACTCCACTCCATTACCAAAAGAAAAACAGTTGTGCCAATTTAAAATATAAGAAGTTTCTGGGCCATGTAAATCTTCTTCTATATAAAAACTTGAAGCTCTACTATCAGCATCTATATCAAAATAACCTTTAATTGTTAATCTTACTATAGTACCATCAGGTCTAGTAACATCAAAACTAGAACCAACATCTATATATTGGCTGCCAACTAAAGGAAAACTACCAGCAAACTTTAATGCTAGAGTAATAAAAAATCCAGCAGTTCCAACATAATTAGAGTCGTTAGCAAGAGCTTCATCAGAAGTGTGAAAACCATAACCAGTAATAATAGCTTGATCAGTAAATGCAAACGAAACCGGATTACCAGTATGACTTATATCAGAACCAAGTGGTATTGCTATTGGCATTGTATCAACAGTTAATCTTAAAGGATGATACCCACTAGCTTCATAATAAATATCTAGCGGCGTATTGTCTTGTGGTTCCGTTTCCCATATAGCTGGATTAGTAGGAATGTACTCTTCACTTGGTATTTCTTCTAATATTTCTAAATGGTAAACAACTGGCATAATAACTGGCACTGCTTCTTCGTGTCCAGACAAAGGGTCAAATAGACCAACACCTGTATGCTGTCCTAAAGTTGCAAAATAACTATTAATTCTATTTGCAGAATACTGGCTTAAACCATTGTATGTTGGTTGTTCAAAAACTAAAGCTTCGCCAGCATTTGGAGTAACAGAAAACATGCGATGTGCTAAAACTGTTCTAGTATTTAAATCGTTAGTATCTCTAATAGTAGTAATCTGACTTCCAATACAAGGTTGTGCATATCCAGTTAAAAAAACATCAAAATATGCACCTTGATCTTCTATTTTATAAATAATTAAAGGAGGATCGGTATCAGCTAAATCAGCACCTCCATCTAAAACTTCACCACCATCATTATAACTTGTTAATATCATACCTACTTTAATAGTATGTTGATCACCGGTGTTTTCGTCTGCACCTGACAAACTATCAACAGAAACAATACAGCCAGTTGCGTTTGATGCTTGTGCAGCGTTTGCAGACGATTGATTTATTGATATTTTTAAACCACCTGGTATACCTCCATAAGCTCCTATTGGATTCCAACCTATAGCACCGTCACCACTACTATTTTGAAACCTTAATCTAGAGTTAGTTGTAAAGTTTGGAGAAAACTGTTCTGCTACTTGACCAGCCCATAAATTACTTTCCCACCTTTCGTTATAATATGGAAAGTTAGGTATATTTCCACTACTAGTACCAAAAGGTAGATCTGAATCAGATCTCCAGCCATCACCAGCATAAATTTCTTGTCTTAAAGGAACTAAAACAGAAATGTTAGTATATCTTGGACCATAAGCAGAAGGAACAGAAGAAAGTCTAGAGCCATCACCCACGGTATGTCTAAGATGACCGTTTAATTGAACACGATTAACAGTATAAACTTCGCTTGAAGGATCTTCTGTAAACCTAAACTTCATGCCTTCAAAAAAGTTATTCGTAAAATCTGTGTGTCCAGAGTTTGTGTATTCAGGATTTGTAGTTGAATTAATAGAAGTAACTCCAGCGTTCCAAAACTCATCTATCATACCAGAGCCATCATACGAAGCGCCATAGCCATCTACATCATCAATAACACCGTTATCTGAATCGTTTTGTATTGATTGATTATGAAAAATTCCACCCCAACTAATATCTATTTGACCATTATAACCATCTGTTTCAACTCCTTTATTAAAATCTGTTACAGCTCCTCTTGACAAACCTGTTCCTGCTAAAGGTTGAGAAGCTCCAGTTGAAGCTACGTTTCTACTAAAATCTTCATAGTCTATCGCGCTAGCTCGATCAACGTTCATCCATTGAGTTTGTCTAGGATACCAATTATAATACTTGTTTATACCTGGAAGTTTACCTTTGTAAGGTCCAGCATCTATAAACCAGACAGTGTTGTTTACTCTTTGTCTATCACTCCAACCGTGTTTATCAGCCACTTTATAGTCAGCGTTACCATCAGAACCGTTCCATTTACTACCATCTATTCTATGTTGCATCAAACCACCATTTGCACCACCTACACCATATGGATCACCAACAGCCACAGGCCAACTGTATTGAACAGGTCCTGTAAACCAAGTGTATTCTGTATACCAAGCAGCCCCTAGCTCTGCTATTTGATTTGCAGTTAGACCAAAAGTTGGACTACTAGAAAAGCCAGCAATAGAAGTATAACTATTCGCATAGTCTGTAGCATCGCTTACAGCAGTATATTGTAAGTTAGGCCAATCTTCACTTGCTGTATCAGAATCTTTACCAGCAGCTGTAGTTTGTTGATAATAAGTTCCACCTGAAGTAAGTTTTTCACCAAAAATATATGGCGTATACTCAGCGCCTAAATTACTGTTTATAGTATTGGCATTGTAATTTCTAAAAAACGGCGCGTATCTACCAAAGTCTTTAGCGTACTCTCCTTGGTTTTGTCCAGTAAAAGCACTAGAGTGAATCTCATCGTGATTACCTAACATGCTAAAAAGCTTTTTTTGTTCTAGTAATCTAAATGTAGGATTACCTAATGAAGCTTCTAGTTTAGATAAAACTAAATCTTTACCAGTTGAAGAGTCTTTATTTATTTGAACAAAAAACTTTCCATCAAATTTAGACATATTAGATTTTACGTGTTTATAAAACCTAATTTGTATACCATCTTGTATACCTGTTTGAGCTGAATTAAGCATAAAGTTAACATCATCTCCAAGTTTTTCTCTAGTAAATATAAAATAACTTGCGTCACCATAACCAACACCAGCAGCTACATCAAGATCAGTTGTTATACTACCAATTTTATATTTTTTAGATATAGTATTAACAGCAACATCAAAAAATTCAATGTAAAGATCTACTTCGTTAGTATCAATTAAATGAAGTTGACCACCTGTTCTTGCAACTGCAAAAGGATTATATTTTAAACTAAACTCGTCAATGCCTTCTCTTGGGCAGTCAGTTAAATTAGTTTTAAAAACATCAATAGGTAATACTGCAGAATTATCATGAGTAACTCTTGCTACTTGAATTACTTCATCTTTAATAAACTCTGGAGCTTGAGCTTGAATATCTAATATTTTATATTTTGCTTCTTCTTCTACTAATTGATTTGATTCAGCAGCTTTTTTTAATATTATAAAATCATCAATATTTACTTTATTTATATCAGAAGACGGAAAAGATAACCAAACTCTATCTTCACCACCATCATAATATCTATCCATCGCTAAATTATAATACTCACCACTTGTTTCTTTTATGAAAAACTTCATATAAGTTAACTCTAGAGGAATATCTGTATTATTAAAACCAATTTTTATTTGGTTTTGTTTATCAGCATTTACTTTAGATAAAGCTTTAGTACCAGTTGGGTTAGATATTACTGGTGTTTCTCTACCATACTCATCGACAAACACAACACCAAGTTGATATTCTCTTAGTGTTTTTATTGATTTTACTGTTGAGCTGTTTATGTCTGTAGTTAAAAAGTCAAATTTAAAATTAGGATAATATTCTTTACGTGATATAAAACCTCCACCTAACGGTGCATTTTCAACAGTATTTGCAGTTATCAAATTATAACCTTGTTTATAATTACCATAAACTACTCTATTACCTGTTATTTCTTGAGCTAAAGCTTTTTTAGGAACATTATCATAAGGTCTTAATATTTGATTTGTTTCTATAACGTTTTTAATTTGCTCGTTAGATATTGTATAACCACCAGGCATATAAAGACCTTGATTGTTTATTTGAACAACGTTACCATCATCCCAGCTACTACCTATAGTGTTAGGCTTTATAGTATCTATGATATATAAATCTGGTGATGACTCTTCTTTAAATATTAAATCAACAGCTACAACACCATCTGGAATTAAATCGCTTCTATAGTTTTTTACTTCAATAGAAACGGCTCTATTTACCATACCTAAGTTATAACCTTTTTTAGGATTAAAATCAAAAGATCCAGGTAAAAAAGCTGGTTGTGAAAAAGGAGATATAGCTGAATATTCTCCGTCTTGATATTTATATCTATATGCTATTCTAGGAAATTTAAATTTAAATATTTTTTCTTTATTTTCTTCTTTATCTGCAGCGTATTTTAATTCGTTAAAACTTGGTGGCGCTGTAGGTGGTGTTCCATTTATATCAATTATTTCAAATAAACATTGTGCATTAGATTGATCTACTCTTTCAAACTTAACTTGAGACACTGAAAAATTACCTCCACCAGAACCTGTATATACTCTGAATTGACTATCTATATTAGATGCTGGAGATGACCAAGTCCAACCTGCTGGAGTGTAAGAGCCAATGTTGTCAGGTTCATTAAACGAAGGGTGAAAAGGCTCTAAAACGCAAGTTCTAGTATAAGTACCTGGAGCTTCAAATTTAATTCTAAAAAGGTGCATGTCGTCAGCCCCGAAACTATTACTACCTGTTGTAGGATGATTGTTAAATCTTGCTGACTCTACTACAACATAAGCATTTCCTTCTCCTGAAAAAGACCCACCTGGTGGATTTTCTACAGTAACTGTCATTAAGTACTCACCTCCAATTACTAGTTGAGGCATAGACTGTGTAATTATACTGTAACCAGCAGCATCAAAATCTATCTGTTGATTAGCAGCATTAAAAGTTGGACCGCCAGTTGCAATCCAATTTGTAACAAAACTACCATTACTGGTTGGTGTATTAAAACTACCATTAGTTATTTGATCTGAAGGCACGTCAGTAAAATCATTTATGTACCAACTAACTATTCGTGCTTTAACTCTATAATCAGTTATAGGTATACCTGGCGCTTCATTAAAATTAAGTCCTCCAAACTCTTTAAACAATATAACATCTCCTACACTCCAATTTAATTTAAATCCACTATCTCCATTTATATCAGTTTCTATACGAGAAGCAAATCTTTCACCAACACTCATTGAAACAAAATCGTGTAAATGGTTAAAAGCACTACCAGGTGTACCTGCAGTACCAAACCAAAAAGAAGAGTTGTTAGCTAAGTTGTCAGCTCCTCTAACAAACGCAGATCCAGAATCATTACGAGCAACTCTTATAACACCAGTATATGTTTGTGGAACTGAAACTCCATTAACATCTACAGGTGGTAAATCTGGTCTTTCTGATACTAAATCTATTGTTGGAGCTATAATAGGTTGTTTCTTTATAACTGTTATGTGTTCTTCTCTTATTGGTACAGATAAGCCTGTTGTTTCGTTAATAAAATTAGTATGAGGTATGCTTGGTCCGTTTAATGCAGGATCATAAGAAGACGTACCTTTTATACATCTATTAATATTTATTTTTTTAGGCTCATTATTATTATCTGTAAAAAATAACAAATCATCTATTATGTTAATACCAGTTATATGTCTACCATATTCAAATTTTAAAACGTCTCCATTTGAATCTATTAAAACTGGTGTAACGTTATCTTTTTTAGTGTCGTATTTTAAAATTATATCTACAGCTCTAGTAACATTTACAAGTGATATGTTTTTTAAAGTTAATGATTTTACAAATTGATTTCCATTACCCATTTCAATAACAAATATCATATTAGGTACAGAGTTATTTAAACTTGCATCAAATGTAAATTCTTCTTCTAAAACACCATCTAAAGCTTTACGATTACCAAAAGGTCTATAATTAACATCACCACCAGCAAGGCTATGCCCAGCTAAAAACCACTTTATTTGATCACTACTTGCGTCATTTCCATTATCAACGTTTTCAAACTCTACTTTTATTCTATAAGTCTCACCATCTACTAAATCTATTTGATGTTGTGCATTTGAATACTGAGTAGTTTGAATATTAGGATCTGAACTTATGGTAATACCATTTTCATCAGCATTAAAATTAAGCAGATCATCAGGAATATTATAAAACCTACGACCTGAACCACCTATTGAAGTATCGTAATTTAAATTTTGGTATTTAGCATTTGTAGAATCAATAAAAACACCTTCTAAAAATAACCATGAATGATGTTTAAAATCACTAGGACCTGCGTACGCATTATCAGCTCCTGCCTGAGAAGTTTCGTATGTTTTTTGTGAATAAAACTGATTTTTTGTTGATGTTATAAAGTAGTATAAGCTGTCATTTTTTTCATCAGCAATAGAACCAACACAATAGCTATCTTCATTAATTATACCTTGACTAGTTATAGCGTAGTTACTTAATATGTTTTGTATGGTACCAACGTCAGAATCTTCAGAAGTTGCAACTTGTATATTTACCGCATCTCTATATTCTCCATTTGGAACAATTCTCTCATCGAGATCTTTGTTCATTTTACCATTGGCAAAGTTATGCTTTATTTCCGGCATTTAATTAATGTTTAATTTGTTTTGACTTTCCTCGTAAAACTTGAGTTATCTCTTCTAGTTTTATATTAGATAGTCTTAGTTTAGCTTTTCTAACTGCTGCAAACTTTTCTTTTGTTAACCTAGGTACTAAAGCTTGTCCATAAGAAGAACTAGATACAATTGCATGTAACATATGTTTGTACATAGCGTCTTCTGCTAATTTGTGAACCTGCATTTCACCGTCTGTTCCAAGACTATCACTTATATAATCTAAGATTACAGTTTTTCCTGAAATATTAGAACTAAAATGCACTTTTCCTCTAAGTTGATCTATATAAAAAGAACCATTTACTTGCGCGTGAGAAGGTTCTAATCCATATCTTTTTCCTTCATTAGGCCAATAAACATGATTATCATAATCTCTATAATCGTGCATATCATTTTCACTTGGGTTGTTACTTTTAAAATTATTCCAAGTTGAAGAGTTTCTATCTTCATTAGCATGAGATAAACTTAAGTTTTGACCTGGCACTATAACAGATACAAAATCAACAGAATTTACTTGGTGAGTGTTGTTTGCAGATACTAGTGGATCAGGTTGAGTTGTACCACCAATAAATGATCCTGTAATAAGTGTAGTAACAGCAGCTTGTTGCCAAGGTGAATAAGATTGTATGTAAACCCAAACTTCAGTATGAGCGCTAACATCTATATTTTCAAGCACTTTTTCACTAGTTGTACCATCTGACCACTCTACATATCCTAAATCATAATTACTTATATCTTTATTAGGCGTTTCATTAGGAGAGCCGGCATATGGAGCTGTATTAGTAGCTGGTAAAATATGACCACTATTAGGATTAGTCCATCCAACAATAGGATCTGTAGAGGTTATACCTACTCTTACGACACCAAAATCACAAAGTAAGTTTCCAGAATCATCTGTTTGTCGAGCGCCTGAACTAGCAACAGCACTTAAATCTATAGTAGTAGCAAGATCAACATCAATACGCTGCCAACAACCATAAGCTCTACTTGAAATCTGATTAGCTCCATTTTCCCATAACATTTTAAAAACTAATTCATCATCAATAAGGCTTATTTCATCTTTAATGTTTTGTACATAATATTTACCAGCGTTACTAAGGTTAAAGCCAGACCAAGCTTTACTTTTTCCAGGTGCCGAAATTAACCAACTGTCATTTGTAAAAGTGAAAGGAACTTCAAAGTTAGGATTAGTAACATTATTTTCTTCAGCTCCAAAAAAATAACTCCCATCATCATTTTGTTTTATTTGAAAAGGATTATTTGTATGTTTAGTTTCATATAAAGGGTGTTTTACACCTGAAGTATCTACAGATGATATTTTAGTATAGTTAACATAGTCATGAGGTAATATCATTTGTAAGCTAGGTGGAACGTCTATTTGTTGAGACTTGAAAGATTTAAAAGTATCAAAAGATAACTCTTGTAAAGCTCGCATTGCATGAAACGCAATGTCTTGTCTTTTTACTTTAGGTATTATTTTACCTTCACCAACATAAGATATTTCAAATTGTGCAACTACAGTTTCTAAAGAAGTAAATTGATAATTACCATAGTTGTTACCTTGGTAGTATTCGTTTTGTGTTGTTCCGTCTAATAATCCCATTTATTTATGATTTTTCTTGTTGAATTTGTGTATTTTCTTTTGTAGAGCTTGCTTGAACTAAGCCATAGTCTTTTAAACTTATACCTGCTAATTGTAGTATTTTTATAACTAGTTTATTTTCTTCTGAAGGATGAAGTTCAAAGTTTTGTGAATTAGTAGAATTAAATAACGCAACGTCGTTTACAACGCTATACGCCCAGTTTGGTTTTTTAGGTTTTCTTATATAAAAAATTTGAATTTTATCTGGTAAAGTAGGTAAGCCAAACTCGTTAAGTATTAATTTATTATTATCGTCTCTAAGTGGTGGTTGTGGATAAGGTTTTATTTGAATTACTTCATTACCTCTATTAGTAGCGTGTCTATTTGAGTTTATTGTAGAAGTAAACAACATATATGTCGGATGAAGTTTTGTTCCGCCACCAGAGTCAACATTACTTAATATTGATCTAGTATATAAACTATCTTCTTTTCTATCTACTAATTTAGCTACAGAAGGAATTTTAGTGTCTTCATAAACTATTTGCACTCTTTGTATTCTATACAAATCAGATCCTTCTCTTTTATCAAGATCAAGAAGGTTAAATCTTTCTGGAGTATGATCATACAAATAAACCCAACCAGCGTTATTTACAGGTTCAACTCTAGATGGTGTAAAACTTTCAAATATTTTTATTTTTTCTTGTAATAACTCAACCATATCTGATGACATAGTGTTATTACCTGGCGTTCTTAAAAATTGATTCTTATCATAAAAATACTGTTCAAATATATCCATTTGAGCCATATCAGCAAATAAATTAAAGTCTTGTGGTGTTATATAACCTCTTTGCTCTTTATTAGCAAGTGCTAATACTTTTTGATATACTGTGTTTATGTTTATCGCCATAATATTTTTTTA
>TARA_R100001480_G_scaffold149992_1_pt1 | contig 13799 bp, 17 predicted proteins | sample TARA_R100001480 | Tara Oceans TARA_R100001480 (sample SAMEA2622212) | marine metagenome | biome: marine biome (ENVO:00000447); feature: mesopelagic zone (ENVO:00000213) & marine oxygen minimum zone (ENVO:01000065); material: "saline water (ENVO:00002010), including plankton... | reverse complement strand
TCTACAGGGTGTACACAACTACGAAGAATATCAGAAACTTAATCCATACAGAGAAGAACTTGATTCCAGCGTATTACAAAGACACGCAGGCATAGTGCAAAAAAATATTGATGAAATATTGGCTAGAGAAACTAGCCTTGATGATGTTGATACTAAACCAGGCATGATGAGGATACTTGCCAAAAGAGTTAACGAAGTTGAGAAAAAAATGGCCAAAGAGAATAGAAAAAACACAGACGAAGCACACGGTGGCCAACACAGCACATCAGGTAGAAGCATGACCAAGGGCGAAATGAACAAGAGAGAAAAGATCGTCAAAGGCATGAAGAAGAACAAAGCAGGATTCAAGAAGAGATATGGCAAGGACGCAGAAGCAGTGATGTACGCGACTGCAACTAAAAATGCCATGAAGGACGACGAAGCAAACGAAAGTGGAATACTGTACAGAGCAGGAGTAAAGAAATACGGCAAGGCTGGAATGAAGGCCATACAAAGTGCGGCGGGCAAAGGTGCCTCACACCAAGAGATTGGAAAGATCAAAGACAAACATCTTAAAGACGACGAACAAATGCAAGAAGGCATAAAGGACTGGGCAAAAAACCTAGCAATGGCGGGCGTAATTGTGGCAGGGTTGGCCGGAGTAGGGTCTATACAGGATGCCATAGATAGAAGTGTGCCGGCAGTGGCGGCTATGGAGAAAGCATTAGAATTGGCACAGGATCAAGGCAATGACGAACTTGCAAATATGATTGAAAAAGACCTTTCAGCAGTCAAAGTCAGGTTGAGTTCTGGCAAGGATCTAAATTTTGTCAAAAGTATGCAGAGCAAATATAGTAAATTCATCCAAACGGAAGGACTTGCATACGAATCAAAACTGGCAATAAGACTAGAACAACAAATTAAATAAACGCAAAACATTTATAAATACTTCGTATGGCAACAAAAAAATCAGCAGACACAAGTTTTAGAGACCTAGTAGCTCGTTTAAACGCAATGAGCAATATGACTCCTGAACAAGAGCGTTCAGAACTTATGGAAGCGGCAAACAAAGAGCCTAAAGTGTTAGATGATAAAGACATTTCATTGGCAGACATTGCCAAGTTGGCTGGAATCAAGGAATACGTAGAACAAACAAAAGTATCACCAAAGGCAGAAAAACTTGTAGAATCTATCACGCAAGAGCCAAAAACGGAATCAGTAATTACTAAAGCAATTAAAGAAGCAGATGCCGATGAATCTTTAGCAACTTCAATTAAAAGAGAAGTAAAAGAAGCAGTAAACAGATTAGATAAAATTGCAGAATTAGAAACACAATTAGCAGAACTAAAAGCAGAACAAAAAGAAGAGCAAACATATGATTCAAAATCATTCAGAGAAGTTGTTACAAAAGATATCGCAGAGTATGTCAAGAACGCAGAAGATTCTCAACTTGTGGAACTTTACAACACAATCTCAGACAATGAAGCAGTATACAATGAAGAACAAAAAAATATTCTTGTCAAGACTCCAGAAACTACTGAAATCATTGCAGACGCCGAACAGGCCGAAGCACCTGCAGAAGAAGAGCAAGTAGACGAAAAAGTAGTCGATGGTGTACAAACAGACAGAAACACATCTGAGCCACATGCAAAAGAAAAAGAAGATGACAAAGAAGCAGAAGACAAATCAGATGAAAAAGACGATGACGGTGAAGTGCCTATGCTTGACCCAGAGTTTGATGAAGGTGAAGAAGTAGAATTACCTGCAGAAGACAAATATACTAACGATTTAGATCCACAAAAATAGATAATTACGTGTATGCAACTGCACGTGACAAAAAACCAATTTGATCCGCAACCTTGTTGGACCGAAAAAATAAAAACAGTTTTCGCTTGTCCTCCAAAGGAAGCAGTAGAATTGTTTGACCAGAACGGCTATGATCTAACTAAACTGGAGCAACTATACGCAGTGGCAAATGCCAGATACACAACAAAACATCGTGACAGAGAACACATCACTTTAAGACAGACATGGTTCACTGATATCAATGAACAAGATGGTCCTCATATCAATCATGCTGTTATGTTTGAACGTAAAGGCTTTTCTGGTGATGCTCTAGAACAACTTACATTATGGGCAAAAGCAGAGCCACATCTATATAAATTGGTTGCAATGAAACCTAAATGGGGGTTGGATTTCAGTATTGACTATTGCGACAAGCAGGGAAATGTGTTTGAACTATTGCATTGGGAATATGACGGTTTTGACTATAAAGAAATTGCCGATAAAAAAGCATCCATGGAGCAATTTCTGTTAAAACAGGACTGGAATGATCGTGCTAAAACTATGTTGGCACGTAAAGAAGAATGGTATCCATTAGGCTTTTTTGAACAGAGTGAATGGAAAACTAAATTTTTTGGCATTGATAAAGAACGTTTCAAAGTGGTGCTGTGGAAATAAATACGTAAAATGAGTCAAATACCTTACAACTACGGCAAATACGTTGATGACACAGTAAGACTGCGTGATCAAGGGCATGTAGACGCTGGAAAACAAGTAAAGTCACCAGCAAGTGCAGGCAGTAGAGGCTTAAATAAAACTATTAACTTTACAAAAGACGCAACACAAATGAAGATGGGGGAATCAATCACTATGGAAGACATGAAATCTTTAATAAGCAGAATAGATGGGTTGAACGTCCCAACTGATGAAGCAAAATCAGGAATCGAAGATCATGATTACAAATTACTAATGTTAGACATCTCCGCTATGAAAGATAGAATAGCAGAACTAAACATCGACGATGACTCAAAGACAAGAGCACTTACGGCGTTGGGAGATGTTGAAGACGAATTAAACTTTGACGAAGCATACGAACCGTTCCCAGAAGAAGACGAGATGACTTTCGAGGACGATGATGCGTTCTACGAAGCGTTTGGTGAACTTGGTTTCCCAGAAGACGAGACGGAATTGTTTGACGCAGAGTACAGAGGACGTAAGGTACCGCTTAATAAACCAATGCGTGGTGATGTAAAAAAATTCAAAGTGTACGTTAAAGATCCAAAATCCGGAAACGTGAAAAAAGTAAACTTCGGACACGGTGGAAGTTCAGCAAGAAAAGCCGGACAGAAGACAATGAAGATCAGAAAGTCAAATCCTAAGGCAAGAAAAAGTTTTAGAGCAAGACACAACTGTGCAAATCCAGGACCAAAAACAAAAGCAAGATATTGGAGTTGTAGGAAATGGTAAAGGTACTTGAAGTTGTTGGAGTAACATTAGAAGAGTTTGAAAAACTAGCAGAAAAGAAAGATGCCTGCTATCACAAAGTTAGATCAAGATACAAAGTTTGGCCTTCGGCTTACGCCTCTGGTGCTCTAGTTCAGTGTCGGAAAAAAGGCGCGGCTAATTGGGGCAACAAGAGTAAGAAGAAATGAAGATAAACGAACTGAACGAATCACCAGACAGAGAATATGTAAATCTTCCAAAAGAGGATATTGAAAGACTAAGGCAAAAATTCCTGCCTGACTGGGAATACAAGGATAACAGTCTGCAGAAAAGATTCAAGTTTGAGGATTACTTTGAGGTAATCGAATATCTTATTAACACTATCAAGCCACAAGAGAAGTTAGATCACCATGCAGACCTTGGAGTATTTTTCGATGAGGTGCTAGTAAAAGTTTACACACATAGAACCAAAGACGTTACAGATTACGATTTTATGGTTGCCATGCAAATGGACATGATTGCAAAAATGAAACACGGTGCAATAAATCCAAATTACGATCTTAACGCACTAGTGGACGAAGGCACAAGATGCTGGAAAGGATACGTGAAGAAAGGCATGAAGACCATGTTTGGCAAGAGAGTGCCTAACTGTGTCAAGAGAGAACACGTTGACTTTTGTGTAAACTGTGGAGGTATAGTTTTACACGAATCTCTAAATGAAAATCTTAAAAAATGGTTCAAACAAAAATGGGTAAGGATGGGACCAAAAGGAAAGATTAGAGGTGCCTGTGGAGGCAAAAGCAAAGGTGAAGGTAAACCAAAATGCTTACCACTTGCAAAAGCAAGAGCACTGGGCAAAAAAGGCAGGGCAAGTGCGGCACGTAGGAAGAGAAGAAAAGATCCAAATCCAAACAGGCGTGGTAAAGCAATCAACGTCAATACCAAAAAGAAAAAAGCCAAAAAATAATTTGCATTGAAACGAAATCTGTTATATACTGTTGATAACAACAGGAGAAACAAATGGCAGTAAGAAACTTTAATGATGCAGAAAAACAAAAATTAATCCAGATCATTTCCCAAGGATCACAAGTACTAGGAGAAGTTGAAGATCTTAGAGCAGGATTAAAAGACACTGTAAAAGCAATAGCAGAAGAACTAGAATTAAAACCAGCACTAATAAACAAAGCGATATCAGTTGCACACAGAGGCAATTATCAGAACATCGCTGACGAGATGGACACGCTGGAAAGCATACTTAACACAGCCGGCAAACTATAATGTTAGACAAAGTCAGATTATTCTGGCTTCGTAGTTTTGAGAGTGACAAGACAGCGTTTTACTTTGAACTTGTCAGTTTCATATTCACGGTTGGAGCCAGCCTTACACTAGCAGTCACGGCCACAAATCCTGACATGACGGTTGTGTACCCAATGTTCTTTGTAGGAGCGGTAACACAATGTTATGCTTCGTACAGAAGGAATGCGGCATTCGTGATGATGATCACTGGCTATTTTTCAATCATAAATGTTTACGGTTACGGCGTAGCAAGTTATTGGTGGTAGATGAGTTACATAGACGCATTATATAAAAAAGACGAAGACAGGATATATGTTGTAGAACGAGATCCAAAGAAGGGTCGTGTCTTTGTGGAGTATGACGCAAGATATGTATTTTACTATCCTGACGCAAGGGGCAAACACAGGTCAATGACCGGCGAGACTTTGCAAAAAGTAACATGCGCCACACAGAAAGAATTCATAAAAGAGCAGAGGATTAGGTCCAACAAGTCTCTTTATGAACACGATATCAATCCTGTGTTTAGATGTTTGGAGGAGAATTATCTCGGTAAGGAAACTCCAAAACTGAATGTGATGTTTTTTGATATCGAGGTAGACTTCGATCCAGATCGAGGTTATTCCACAACAGATGATCCGTTCATGCCCATAACTGCCATAAGTTGTTACATGGGTTGGACGGATCAACTGGTCACACTTGCTGTACCACCTAAAACAATCAGTATGCAAGACGCAAAAGTGCTGACTGAACGATTTCCAAATACAATGCTGTTTGAGAAAGAGAAAGACATGCTTGACGCTTTCCTAGAACTTGTGGAAGACGCAGACATACTGTCAGGTTGGAACAGTGAGGGATATGATATTCCTTACACTGTGGGAAGAATACAAAAAGTTTTAAGCGGAGACGACACGAGAAGATTGTGTTTCTGGGGCGAAAAGCCAAAGAGAAGAGTATTTGAGAAATACGGCAGAGAACAGTTAAGTTTTGATTTGGTAGGACGTGTACACTTGGACTTGCTAGAACTATACAGGAAATACACATATGAGGAAAGGCACAGTTTCAGATTGGACGCAATTGGCGAACATGAACTAGGAGAAAAGAAAACTGTGTATGAAGGTTCTTTGGACAACTTGTATAAAAATGATTTTGGATTGTTCATAGAATACAACAGGCAAGATACTGCACTTTTGGCCAAACTCGAAAAGAAACTAAAATTTATAGAACTTGCCAATGAGATTGCACACCAAAACACTGTACTACTACAAACAACAATGGGTGCTGTTGCGGTTACAGAACAGGCCATAGTAAACGAAACACACAGGCGTGGTATGGTAGTGCCTGGAAGGAAGTACAAAAAGGACGGCGAAGAAAATCAGCCGGCGGCAGGTGCATATGTGGCAACTCCGAAAAAAGGAATACAAGATTGGATTGGTTCGATTGACATAAACTCTCTATACCCTTCTGTGATTCGTGCGTTGAATATGGGACCTGAAACAATAGTTGGACAGATAAGACCCATAATCACATCAGCGGAAATCAATAGGGCCAAACACGCAGGAAAATCTTTTGCGGCGGCATGGGACAGCCAATTTGGTAGTTGGGAGTATCAAGCAGTTATGAAACAAGATAAGGCCACAGAAGTTGTGGTCGACTGGGAAGATGGCACTAGTGTGCGTATGAGTGCCGCACAACTTTACGAAGTAGTATTTGAAAGCAACAACAAATGGATGTTAAGTGCAAATGGCACAATCTTCACTTACGAATACGAAGCAGTGATACCGGGACTTTTAAAGAAATGGTATGCAGAACGAAAAGATATGCAACGTAAAATGCATGAATGTGGAGATAATGAAATTGAGCGAGAGTATTGGGACAAGAGACAACTTGTTAAAAAAATTAATTTGAATAGTTTGTATGGTGCAATTCTGAATCCTGGCTGTAGATTCTTTGACATAAGGATTGGTCAATCGGTTACACTAACAGGAAGATGTATAACAAAGCACATGGCAGGTAAAGTAAATGAAATTGTTGCTGGAGAATATGATCACACAGGTGAGAGTGTAGTGTATGGCGACACAGACTCGGTTTACTTTACAGCATATAAAACTTTGCAAAAAGAAATATCCAACGGCACTATTCCATGGACTAAAGATTCAGTGGTCGCATTGTATGACAAAATAGCAGAAGAAGTAAATGGATCATTCAAAGCATTTATGACCAAGGCATTTCATTGTCCAGGTACACGCGGAGAAGTGATAGCGGCAGGTAGAGAACTTGTTGCATCAAAAGGATTGTTTATTACTAAGAAAAGATATGCGGCGCTTTATTATGATCAAGAAGGAAAACGTGTTGACACAGAAGGCAAACAAGGCAAAGTCAAAGCAATGGGCCTCGATCTTAAAAGGTCTGATACTCCGGTGTTTGTGCAGGATTTTTTGAGTGACTTACTATACATGGTGCTGACAGGCAAAAGCGAAACAGAAGTGCTAGAAAAGATTAGCGAATTTAGAGCAGAGTTCAAGGCAAGACCAGGCTGGGAGAAAGGTTCTCCCAAGAGAGCAAACAACATGACCAAGTACACAGCGGCAGAGGAGGCCAAAGGCAAAGCAAATATGCCAGGACACGTTAGGGCAAGTATGAACTGGAACAGGTGCAGAGAAATGTATGGCGACAAATACAGTATGCCCATAACAGATGGGGCCAAAGTGATTGTATGTAAATTGAAAAATAATCCATTGGGTTATACCAGCATAGCATATCCTGTAGATGAAATGCGTATTCCGGAGTGGTTCAAAGAATTGCCATTTGATGGTGACGCCATGGAGTCCACAATACTTGACCAAAAGATAGACAACTTGATAGGAGTTCTACATTGGGACGTGCAATCAACCGAAACCACAAATACATTTAACAAATTGTTTGAATTCTAAATATAGCGATGAGTAGATTAAAAAACATTTATATTGATTGTTTAAAAACGCATGATTGGAATTATGAAATACGTCCAAATGCAGATTTTGACGAGGGAGTAAAAGAAAAAGATTTTTTGAGGAGTGTAATCGAGCAGGCATACGAAATGGGAAGAGATCCAGCAAAATTATTCTATGAACACTGTCCGGAGGAATTATACAAAAATAGTGCTGATTATGGAATCAGGACTCCGTGGGAAGAACTCAAATTACATTTGGATATCCTACAACAAGAAAGACAAGAAAACTTTAAAAAACTATGTTAAGCATTGAGGAAATAAAGTTATTAATTGATAAATTAGAGAAGGTGAAAACAAAACCAGCCTTGCAAGACCTAGTAAACACGCAACTAGCAATCCTTAAAACTATTGCAGAAACAGTAGACGCCACCAACAATGAAGTTATCAACAGATTAGATAAAACGCCAGAATGGTATCGTGAGGACCTTAACAAAAAAAGAGAGCAACCTATAGTTGATAATTTATTATACAATCTCGTCCAAACAAAGATACGTCAGTTTTCCAAAACAAGTTTGTATAACAGTCTAGAGATTGGTCCAGGTACCGGTATGTTCAGCAAAGACTTTCGATCTTGGTATAAAAACTATTTCCTTGACATTTTGCCCGAAATAGAAGAAAAAGTAAGAAGGCGATTTCCACCACTACACCAAAAGCATTTGAGATTTTATACAACAGATAGGACAGGTTGTACAAGCCTTCCGAAAGGATCTACCAATTTCGTGTTCAGTTGGGACACATTTGTATTTTTTACACAGAAACATATTGCAGAATATTTGAAAGACATCAAAGATATATTGATCGATGGTGGTTATTGCTTCATACAATACGCGGATTGCCATTATGATTATGACCTTAAAGAAGCCAAACGTGGATACTGGAACTACAACACCAAAGGCTTAATGATTGAGATGATACGAAAGGCAGGTTTTGAGGTTGTAGAAATGGGACAGTTTAGGCCGGGAGCCAATTACGCAATTTTCCGTAAGCCTGGTAAACAAAATCCGGTAGTGTATAAAATTTCTGAAATAACCATAGACTAAAATCTAAATATACTATACAATAAGACATTATGATAGACATCTTAAAAGACATCGTTAAACACACGCATGGATTGGGATTCTTGGATCTTGTTAAAATTACTGGCGACGACAAGGAAACAGCAATCGACAGTATGGCAGAAGACAGATCAGTAATCTTGCAAGGGTCTTTTCACAAACCACAATCAGAAATGAATGGTACTTTTGGTATGCCTCAGATGGGTAAATTAGACATCCACTTGAAGTGTCCTGAGTACAAGGAAAAAGCAAAAATAACTGTGTTGTCCGGTGAGCGGAACGGTGCAACAGTTCCTACAGGAATCCACTTCGAAAATGAAAAGGGTGACTTCAAGAACGATTACAGATTTATGAATGCTGAAATTATCAATGAAAAACTTAAGACTGTTAAATTTAAGGGTGTTAAGTGGGACGTTGAAATAGAACCTAGTGTGGCAAGTGTACAAAGATTCAACTTCCAGGCAACAGCAAACACAGAACACAATTCATTCGTCGTGAGGACGGAAGATGGAAATCTGATATTCACATTTGGTGATCAAGCATCACACGGTGGTGAATTTGTTTTCGCAACTGACGTTAAGGGCACACTTAACAAAGGTTGGAGTTGGCCTGTTGGACAAGTATTGCAGATATTGAAACTGTCAGATTCGGCAAAGGTTACATTACACTTCTCTAACGAGGGTGCGATGCAGGTCTCTGTTGATTCAGGATTAGGCAAGTATCAATACATTATTCCAGCACAGGCGCAGTAATGACTGAACAAAATAGTAAGCAAGAACATCTAGGAGAATTAAGCAGAGACTTTGCGGTGTTCTTGCCGGCTATTTCAAACTTCTACAACACTTTCATAAGCAAACAACGAGTTTCAGAAGGCAAACACATTGCAGAAGAAAGAATACCAGAAGGTTTTGAAAACGGCGTTGAAGGATTGAATTTTATTAATCCAGATAAAGGAATGTTTACTTACCCAACAGCATTGTATTCGGCAGGACACGCCTGTTTAGATATGGAAAAAGTTGCAGACAGAGATCACATGTTTGTGAACAGAGACAGAAAGTTTAGCACAATAGTAGGAGATTCCGGTGGGTATCAAATAGGAAAAGGTGTAATAAAATTTGATTGGAAAGATTTTGAAGGGAACAAAGCAAACAAAGTAAGATCGGACATACTGAATTGGCTTGAACTTACAAGTGATTGGGCAATGACCCTCGATGTGCCTACATGGGCGGCAGACGATTTAAACTCTCCAAAAACAGGACTTACAAGTTTTCAAGATACGTTAGATGGCACAATTTACAACAACAAGTTTTTCCAAAAAAATAGATTAGGACAAACAAAGTTATTAAACGTACTACAAGGTGACGATTGGAACACAGCACAGATATGGTATGATCAAGTTAAAGATTTCGAATTCGAAGGTTGGGCGATGGGTGGTATTAATATGTGTGATATGGAAGTTATGCTTAAACGTTTGATCATAATGAGAGACGAGAAAAAATTAGACGGAAAAGATTGGATGCACGTTCTAGGTACATCACAGATGGACTGGGGGTGTTATCTAACGCAAGTGCAAAGACAAGTGAGAAAACATATCAATAATAACTTTACAATTAGTTTTGACAGTGCGTCTGCATTCTTGTCAACTGCAAATGGATTAGTTTATACGCACAACTCATTTACACCAGACAGATGGTCATTTGTAATGGACAAGGCGCCAGATGACAAACATTTAAAAGGATCTGATATACAATTTCCTTTTGACAGCGGGATTGGACGTAGGTTAAAAATGAAAGATGTTTGTTGGTATGGTGAAAAGGATCTAAACAAGAATGGAAAAATAGGCGCAACTAGTTGGGACAGTTTCAGTTATGTTCTAATGATGGCACACAACGTATATAATCAAATAAGGGCAATACAGATAGCAAACGATTTAAATGATATAGAATCAATAAAATATAAACCAGAAGTAAAACACTGGCGTAAAACCAAAGCAAGTGACAAAACAGACGAACCAAGCATTTATGTTCCTCGAAACATATTGTATTTCAACACATTCGTGGAAGAAGTGTTCACAAGCGAAAAACCAATGGAAGTAATTAATCGTGCTTCAAGTTATCTAGCAGACATAAGAGGCAATAGATGGGCTCGAGCAACAGGTGGCGGCAAAGGGACTAACAATTTTTCAAGTTTATTTGAAGGAGGTTAAAATGGCTGGTAAAAGTAAAAAAGTAAAAAAGTTAGAGGATCATCACAAATATCTCGATAGAAAGGTAAAAGAACTTACCAAGGATAGGCTGAAAGATCGTAGTGATGAAAGCAAGACTATTTTGATGAGACTCAAAAAAACAAAACTTGCTCTCAAGGACGCCATTGCAATGGCCAAAGCGAAGTTGACAAAATAACCACTTTACAGTATAATAAAAGCATGGACAGAGATTACAAAACAGGCAAAAGCGACAGTGTAGGTATATTTTCAGGCATGGAAGTAGAACACACACCAGCATATGGAAAAAAGACACTTTTTCTTGCAAGGAATGATTTGCTTTTTGATCAGATTGTTGAATTAGCACAAAAAGTAAATGCAGAAGCAATATACTTTGGCGCCAATAGAACTTTTATGCATAACATTGTCAACACCCCTCAACTAATAAAAAAATTAATGGATAAAGGTTATTGGTGTACTATTGACTATCAGTTCAATATTCACGCAGATGTAAAAGAAAGGTTTTCAGAAATATGGAACGAAGAAAAATTTATACCATTCTGTTCAATAATATTTCCCAATTCGGAAAGCGATGACAACTTATGTATTAAAGTTGACGATGTTGATTTCAATAAAACAAATCCAGGTGTATGGACAATGACTATGAATCATTTCAAACAGTCATCAGGCTTCACATCTTGGAAAGAATACAAGCAAGACGAACCAATAGCGGAGCAAGATGTCAAAAAAGCAGTATAAGAAAGACGAAGGCCTTGAAAGTTATAGATTATGGATGCAAGAGCAAAAGAAATTAGAAAAAAGAGGACTACATGGAACCGACTACTATGTAAAGAGAGTAGAAATACTAGAAGCAAAAGTGAAAAGATTACAAAACAAACTTAAATTAAAAAGGAAAGGGAAACAATGAGCAGTGAAGAAATGCGAGATCAGGCACTAAAGGAGAAAGCAAACAGAGGAAAAAAAATGATTTGGGTAACATTCCAAAAAGAGGGTATCCACAAGTACCCGGCGGCACTGGATGATCCAAAACTAGCAACAGGTGATGAGTATGACGTTTCTTTCCTTGGGTATCCTCACAGACACATATTCCATTTTAAGGTAGCAATAGAAGTATTCCACGATGACAGAGATATAGAATTTATACAGTTTAAAAGATGGATGGAGAATATGTACGCAGATGGCACAATGAAACTTGATTACAAGAGTTGTGAGATGATATCTGATGATTTGTATGTAGCAATAACAAAAAAATATCCAGGTAGAGACATATCTATAAATGTGTCAGAAGACGGTGAGAACGGATCGTATGCAGTATACAACAACGACGAAGTAGTGAGTGGGATATAATGAAAGAAATTCATATACAACAAAAGAGAGCAACAACTAGAATGGGACACTTACCTATAGAAGGTGGCGGGCTCAATGCTGGATATGACACAGTTGATGCAGTGGCAAACATCTGCACGACAGCAGGAAACCTTGGCATGAAGTATGGCAAGGATTTTATCTGGGCATACGCAGGATATCAAGATGACGGCGACGATCTTGAAGACTGCATAACTTTAATGGTAAAGGAAGACAAGTATGAATCGTTCCTACATCTTGCTCTACAAAATAACCATAGAATAAAACATACAAACTCAGGAACAGTGAAACTAATCAAGGAGAGAAAATAACATGAAAGTACCATACACTAATTTCAAAACAAGGCAAGGCGACACCGACGAAGTGGGCGGTTGCACATTTATCGGCGGAGAATGGAAGGACGTGGACACAGTAGAAATATTTGATAATAAAAAGGTTGTAGTATTTGCTCTGCCAGGAGCATTTACACCTACTTGTTCTAGTCAACAAGTACCAGGCTTTGAAGCAAAGTATGATGAATTAAAAGCATTAGGAGTAGATGAAGTCTATTGTCTGTCTGTTAATGATGCATTTGTAATGAATGCATGGTTCAAAGACACTAATGTAAAGAAAGTAAAAGCAATCGGAGATGGCGAAGGCGTGTTCACACAAGGAATGGGTATGTTGGTAAACAAACCGGGACAAGGATTTGGAATGCGATCTTGGAGATATTCGATGTTTGTCGACAACGGCGAAGTAAAAAAAATATTCGAAGAGCCAGGAAAAAACAATGCCAGTGATGACAATGACCCGTTTGAAGTGTCTGACGTTGATACGATGATCAAATACTTGAAAGAGAATGCCGGGTAATTGGGATGGTAAATCCAGACCTAGCAACAATAACTATAGGTCCAATTACGAAGACATATTCAAAAAAAAGGAATGTCCTTGCGGTAGATCACCAATTGGAAGATGTAATGGATGGCATCGCTTGACAGAGTCCGAATATCAAGTTAAACTAGCAGAATGGAAGGAAAAGGATAAATGAAAATATTCTATATGGGACTAGAGTCGTATCAGGCAAGATACACTTTTCAATTAACAGATTGGACAAAGAGAGCATACGACAAACGAGGCGTAAAGTATGAAATTGTTCCGGGAGACACAATAGATGATTCAGAGGCTATTGTCACAGGACAAGTTTTAGATGCACATGGCAGAAGTTATTTTGCTATGAGCCAAATGATGAATCTTGTTAAGTTGTTAAAAGCAGGTGAAATAACCAACAAGGACGCAATATTCTTTGAAGATATGTTCCAGCCTGGTATGGAATCACTTCCTTATATTCTACAACAGACTCCAGAAAAATATAGACCTACAGTATATTTGAGATGCCTAGCACAGGCAATTGACCCAGATGACTTTGTTCACGTATGGGGTATGAGCAAATGGATGAGTCTATACGAAGAGATGTGTAATGAGATTCCAAATGTTGTAATACTAGCCAGCAATGAAGAAATGGTTGCAAACATGAGGATAGCAAACTGGAAGGCTCCTATATACAATGTATCAGGATTAAGTTTTGGCAAAGAAGAAGTCCAGGGCAGAGTAGAACAGAAAGCATTTATGGAAAGAAAAAATAGAGTTGTGTTTGGTGCAAGATGGGATCAAGAGAAGCAACCACAGT
>TARA_R100001480_G_scaffold29660_1_pt1 | contig 13832 bp, 15 predicted proteins | sample TARA_R100001480 | Tara Oceans TARA_R100001480 (sample SAMEA2622212) | marine metagenome | biome: marine biome (ENVO:00000447); feature: mesopelagic zone (ENVO:00000213) & marine oxygen minimum zone (ENVO:01000065); material: "saline water (ENVO:00002010), including plankton... | reverse complement strand
AAAGCATTTTGGGATACTCAAGAAAGTGTAAACGAAGAAGAATATAACAATTTAACAGATGATGAACTTCTTATGTTACTCCAAGATGAAAAAATGGAGATAACAGAACAAGAAACGATAGAAGAATCTATACTTGATGAACTCGGTCAAGAGATTTTAATCAAAAAACATGACGTAAAAGTCAAAAAAAGAGAAGAAACTGGTAAAATTGTTATACAAAATGTTCCACCAGAAGAATTTTTAATCTCAAAAAAGGCGACAACCATCTCAGATGCACCATTTGTCGCACATAGAAAGTTAATTACACGAAGTGAACTCATTGCTATGGGTTTTGACGAAGATATTGTAGCTACTTTACCAAGTTATGACGATATTTCGTTTTCAAGTGAGAAAATAGCAAGATTTAGTAATGGTGAACACCCACATGAGCAAGATAGTCTAGATGATTCTATGCAAACAGTTGAGGTGTTTGAGTGTTACTTAAAAACAGACTTTGATGATGATGGAATAGCAGAGTTACGAAGAATCGTATATTCAGGTTCAGAAATTTTATATAACGAACCATGTGATTATGTTCCATTTTATAGTATATGTCCTTATCCGATGCCACATAAGTTTTTTGGACAAAGTTTGGCTGACAGAGCAATGGATATACAGTTAATTAAATCTACTGTTACAAGACAGATGTTAGATAACTTATATCTGACAAACAATGCTAGAGTTGGTGCAGTTGAGGGTCAAGTCAATTTAGATGACTTGCTTTCTGTAACTCCCGGCGGAATAGTAAGAATGAAATCACCTAATGCAGTTGTACCATTCAATATACAACCAGTTGCTAACCAAGCGTTTCCAATGTTGGAATACTTGGATAATATACAGGCAAAACGTACTGGTGTTAATGATATGGCACAAGGTCTTGACCCCAACATTTTACAAAATGTGACTGCGGCGGCAATTGCGGCGTCAACAAAAGCGTCAAGTGGTAAGTTGGAATTAATTGCTCGTGTATTCGCTGAATCAGGAGTAAAAGAGTTATTTAAAGGTATTTTACATTTATCTACCAAGTATCAAGATAAAGCTGTGACAATAGCACTAAGAGGTAAGTATGTTCAGATGGACCCAAGAACTTGGTCAAACCTCTATGATGTATCGGTTAATGTAGGACTTGGAACTGGAGATAAAGAGGAACAAGTAGCTAATCTTGGTTTTGTCCTTAACAAACAAGAAGAAATTATCAAAGGTTATGGTATTAACAATCCATTAGTATCCTTAAGAAAGTATGCAAATACACTTAATGAGTTCATACAAGAGTTAGGAATCGCTAATGCTCAAGAACACTTTAATGAAATAACACCAGAAGTCGAGATGATGTTATCTCAACCTCAAGAACCACCAGTTGACCAAACAGCACAAGTGTTAATGCAACAAGCACAAGCACAAATAGAAATTGATAGACAAAAAGCTATGGCGGATATTGAGTTGAAACGTGTCAAAATGGAAGAAGAAATGAAGTTAAAACGTGAAGAGATGATGTTTGAGTTAGAGTTAGAAAAACAAAAGTCAGAGGCAGATATTATTCGTAAAGAAAGAGAATTGATAGCAGAGGCGAATATTAAGGCACAAAAAGTAAGTGCTGGAATAACTGGAAACGTGGAGATACCATCATAATGGATAGACATGAGAAAGCCAAAAGGGCAGAAAACTATTTACAAGATGAATTTTTTATCGGAGAATTAGATAATCTCCGAAATATTCAGTATGACATTATTGGAAATTCAGGAAGTAGTAATACAGAAGAACGAGAATCTGCTTATTACATGATTACTGCAATTAACAATATCAAATCACACTTTGAATCTATTTCGATGAATAAGAAAATAGATGATAAGAAATTTAAAATACTATAGGAGATAGACCATGACCTCAAATGAGAATGGAAAAGAATCAGTTGTTGACCGAATGGTAGGGATTTTAGAACCAGCGACCTCACAAGAGCAATCAACAGTTCAAGAAGAACAACCAGAAGTCCAACAGGAAACAGAACAACCTATTGATGAAATTGCTCAAGAGGAAACTCAAGAGTCAACTGACCTGATAGATGAAACTGTTGAAGAAAACGAAATAACCGAGCAAGAAGTTGAGCAACCTCAAACTTACCGAGTCAAAGTACAAGGTGAAGAAGTTGATGTTTCACTCGATGAATTGCAAAAGGGATATTCTCGCCAAGCTGATTATGTTAGAAAAACGCAAAAGTTAGCCGAACAACGCAAAGAGTTGGAAAGTGAACTTACGAATCTACAAAAGTTTAATAACTTAAGTCAACAATATGACGAAGGGTTAAAACAGATTGAACAAATCTTAAACCAGACTGATAGTCAGGAAGATTTACAAAAACTGAAACAAACTAACCCACAACAATATGCTATTAAACTTGCAGAAAGAAGTGAACAGGAACAACAACGTGCGAAAATACAAGCAGAAAGGGCAAAAGTACAACAGGAACAACAACAGTTACAGCAACAACAAGTACAGAAACACTTAAAAAGAGAAACTGAGATTCTGCATGAGTCGTTGCCAGAGATGAAGAATCCTAAAACTAGAGAAAACGTAATGCAAGAGATAATGAAAGGTGCAAAAAAGTTGAACTATACAAATGAAGAGCTCTCAAATGTATACGACCACAGAAATGTACTTACTCTACTTTACGCATCAAGATATCTAGCACTTAAAGACTCTCAACCTGAAGTATTTAAAAAGATGAAATCGGCTCCAAAAATTATGAAAGCTGGGGTTGCGAAAGCTACTACCCAAACACAATCAGATAATATAAAGAGAGCGAAGACACGACTCAAACGTAGTGGTAATGTGAGAGATGCGTCTAAACTCTTTGAACAACTACTTTAAAGGAAAAAATTATGGCTACATATCAAACTTTTCAAGCAGTTGGTGAGAGAGAAGATTTAATTGATGTTATTTACGACATTTCACCAACAGACACACCATTTATGAGTACAGTTGCTAAAACATCAGCATCTAACGTATATCACGAGTGGCAAACAGACTCTTTAGCGGCGGCGGCATCAAATGCGGCAGTTGAGGGTGCTGATGCTAGTGATGCAACTCTTTCAGCTACAACAAGAGTTGGTAATTACACTCAAATCAGTCAAAAAACAATTAAAGTGTCAGGAACACTAGAACAAGTTGACAAAGCTGGTAGAAAGTCTGAAAAGGCGTATCAATTAGCTAAAGCATCTAAAGAAATTAAAAGAGACATGGAATTAGCTCTTTTAAATAATACAGTACAAAGTGCTGGAAGTGCGTCTGCGGCTAGAGTTCTTGGTGGTATCCAAACTTGGATAGCAACTAATGGTGACTTTGGTTCAGGTGGTTCTGCTGGTGGTGCAGGAACATCAGCTAAAACTAATGGTACAGATAGAACATTTACAGAAACCATTCTTAAGACTGTTGTAAAAGAAGTCTTTAACTCAGGTGGTGAACCTAAAGTTCTTATGACTACTCCAACACAAAAACAAGTTGTATCTGGATTTGCTGGTATTGCGGCACAAAGATACATGGCACCTGCTGACCAACCAACTACAATTATTGGTGCGGCAGATGTGTATATGTCTGACTTCGGTCAAATGTCTGTTGTTCCAAACAGATTTATGACAGCAGAGTCTGATAGTGGTGAGGTTGCGTTAGTTCTTGACCCAGAAATGGCAAGTGTTGCGTACTTAAGACCTTTCCAAACAAATGATTTGGCAAAAGCTGGTGACGCACATAAAACTCAACTATTAGCCGAGTACACACTCGTAGTTAATAATGAGGCGGCACATGGTATTTGTGCAGATTTAACTGAGTAATATAGGAGTTAGGGGGAGAAAACTCCCCCTTTACCTTAATATGTTAAGTGAATACAAAACACAATTAGTTCACCCAGATGGAGATGGTGGTGTTGTTATTGAAACAAAACAAGACTGCTCAGACATTGTTGAACAAAACAAAAAGGAATTTAATTCATTTGATGAAAATGCAAGATGGGGTAATGACATCTTTAGTAATAAAGTTGCATCTATACCATTAACTGCTATTGATGATTTACAGAGAAAAGGAATCATGAGAGGTTTTGCTGTAGTAGACCAAAAAAAATTCAATGAATGGTTAAATCACCCAGACCAAAGATTTTTTAGAACACGACCAGGGAAATTATAGATGGCATTTACCAATTATTCAGACTTACAAACAAGTGTGGCAAGTTGGTTAGGTAGAGATGATTTAACAGATAGAATTAAAGATTTTATTGAGTTAGGTGAAGTAAGACTACGAAGAACACTTAGAATCAGAGAAATGCTGAAAGATGTAACAGCAACTACAACTGGTGGTGATTCTACTGTTGGACTTCCAAGTGATTTTTTAGAAGTCAGAGATATACATTTATCTACTAATCCAATACAACCATTAGATTTTTTAACACCTAGTGCGTTTTTTAGTAATACAAGAGCTACAGAATCAGGTAGACCTTTACAATATACGATTAAAAGTCAAGAGTTTCAGTTAGCACCTGTTCCTGATTCAACGTATACGATTGGTTTATTGTATTATGCAGAACCTGATTTACTTTCTGACACAAATACAAGTAATGTATTTTTAGCAAATGCACCTGATGCTTTACTTTATTCGACTTTAGTAGAAGCAGAACCATATTTGATGAATGACCAACGATTACAAGTATGGGCATCAATGTTAGAAAGAAGTCTTGATGCTTTAAATAAACAGTCAATACAATCTCAATACTCAGGTGTTCCTTTATCAATGAAATTAACTAAAAAGAGGTAATATTTATGACAGCAATGAGTAATTATTTAGAAAATGCACTCATAAATGCGACATTAAGAAATACATCGTATACTTCACCATCGACAGTTTATGTTGCTTTGTTTACGTCAGACCCTACAGATGCTGGTAGTGGCACAGAATGTAGTGGTGGTGCTTATGTTAGACAATCAGCAACCTTTGGCGCACCAAGTAATGGTGCATCGTCAATAAGTGCAGATGTTGAGTTTCCACAGGCAACAGGTGATTGGGGAACAATCACTCATTTTGGAATATTTGATGCTAGTTCATCAGGTAATCTTCTTTATCATGGTGCTTTAACAGCAAGTAAAACAATAGCAACAGGTGATGTTTTAAAAATTACATCAACTAATTTAACAGTTACATTGGCATAATATGGCAGATGTATCTGGACCCTTTACACTAGACCAACTAGACCAATTTGGAACAATAGATTCACTTGCGTTTAGTTTAGATAGTGATGTCTGGAATACATTAACTGTTTTTGATGCTGGTGGTTCAGTATTAAGTTCTGCGACAACATCAGGAACTGGATTAAGAGAAAGGTTGGTTGATGGTTCTGTTACAGGAAGTGGTTCGGTTAGTAGTTCTGCTATTCGCATACAGTTTGCTGACAGTTCTGTATCTAGTAGTGGTGCTGTTAGTCTTGATGCTATACGGATTCAGTTTGTTGATTCATCAGTAAATGCATCTGCTACAACAAGTGCATTGGCTGGTGTTGTATTTAGTGCTGATAGTTCAATAGATGTCACAGGAACAGTATTAGCAAGTGCAGTAGGTGTGTTTGTTAATAGTTCTTTTGAAGATGTTTTTGCACCACCAAACGCAATTGTTTCATGTGAAACATATGTCTTTGGTGAAGAATGGGGTGACACAACTATAGATGAAGATACTTGGACTGATGTAGTAATAGGAAGTCAAACTTGGACACAAACAACAGTAGGATATGACACATGGCATTAACTAGAGTTAAATTTGAAGAATGGTATCCTGACCAACCACATTTACTTGGTGCGTTAAAAGATGCAAAAAATGTTATTCCTACAACAACTGGATATACTTACTTTAATGATAAAGAAGCAATATCTAATAGTGCGGCACAAAATTTAATTCGTGTGTTTCCAGCAAAGTTTGGAACTCAGACACAACTTTTTGCGGCATCAACATCAAAACTTTTTAAATATTCATCAGCAGATTTAGATTTAGACGATGTATCTAAATTAAGTGGTGGTTCACCCGGCAGTTATACAACGACTGATAGATGGTCTTTCACTCAATTTGGAACAAAATTACTTTGTGCTAATAAACAAGACAGAGTACAAGCATGGACAATAGGTTCAAGTTCTAATTTTGCTGATTTAGATGCGTCAGCACCAACTGCACATTACATAACAGTTGTAAGAGATTTTGTAGTTTGTGCAAGAGATAATTCTAATCCTAGTAAAGTATTTTGGAGTGACATTAATGATGAAACAGATTGGACTCCAGCAACGACTTCACAAAGTGATACTCAGATAATTCCAGATGGGGGAAATATTTTGGGTATCACAGGTGGAGAATTTGGTTTAGTGTTACTTGAGAGAGGTATACATAGAATGAGTTACATTGGTTCACCATTCTATTTTCAGTTTGACAACATCTCAAGAGGTATTGGTTGTTTTGCAGAGGGTTCTATAACTCAATATGGTCAAATCACATTCTTTTTAAGTGATGATGGTTTTTATATGTGTAATGGTTCACAAGTAACACCAATCGGAACACAAAAAGTAGATAGATTTTTTTTTAATGATTTAAATTCTGCTAGTTTATCAAACTTAAGTGCGGCAGTTGACCCAATAAACAAGTTAGTGATTTGGTGTTATCCAAACAATAATGATGAACAAGCATTATTAATTTACAACTGGCAGATACAAAAATGGTCAAGAGCAATAGTTGATGTTGATTTTATTTCAACTGGTTCTATTCCTAGTGTTACCTTAGAGGGTTTAGATTTATATTCAAGTTCTATTGACGATTTAACAACATCACTTGACTCAAGATTATGGGTTGGTGGTAATTATGCTTTAGCTGGTGTGAAAGATGACAAAATAGTCACATTTACAGGTAATAAATTGTCAGGTGAGATAGTAACAGGCGATATTGATATGCAAGGTAACAGTATTATTAATTTAGCAAGACCATTAGTTGAAAATGGTTCAGCAAACGTGTCTGTAGCTAGCAGAATCGCCCCTAGTGACACGATTACATTCCCTGACTACGTTAGTCCTAGTTCAGAGAATAGAGTTCCTCTGAGAGCCGTAGGACGTTTTCACAGAGTTAAAGTTCAACCAACAGGTGACAACTGGGATAGTGCTGTTGCTATTGATTTAGAAGTTAATAAGTTAGGTACACGATAATGTTTAGAGGATTAAATCCAACAGGTGCAGAACCAAGAGTAATATCAGAGGTGGTTAATGGTATTTTAAATGGAAAAATTAACTCTACAGGAACAGTTACATTTTCAACAGGTACAACAGAAACAACAGTTTATAACGAAAGAATGAGTTCAGATACAGTTGTATTATTTTCACCAAGAACACTTAATGCGAGTGCTGAAACAGACCACACTTTTGTAAAGACTAAAAATGATGGTAGTTTTGTGTTTGGTCACAGAAATGTATCTCATGCAGATATAACTTTTGATTATGCGTTACTAGGATAACTATGGCTACTTATAAAGGTAAAAAAGTATCACTTAATAAACCACGCAGAATTAGACAGGGTGAGCCAAGTTATGGTAAAAAGAAGTCAGTTGTATTTGTTAATGATAATGGAAAAATTAAACGAGTAACTTTTGGCGACCCTAATATGAAGATAAAAAAGAATGTACCTGAAAGACGAAAGAGTTTCAGAGCAAGACATAAATGTGACACAGCTAAAGATAAAACAAAAGCAAGATATTGGTCTTGTAAGGCATGGTGATGGAATATACATACATAAAACCACAAGAGTTACGAGGAAGTTGGGAATACATTAAAAAAGGATTATCTAAGATACTGAAGAAAAGTCCTGAACAATGGATACCAGAGGATATTTATAGTGATTGTGTCAATGGACATTCTCACGTTGTGTTGTTTACAGAAAAAGATAAAGCACTAGGTTTTTGTGTTTTACAAAAAAGAAATAAAGATTTACATATATGGTGTGCTTATAGTGACGTAAAAGGTTATTTAAATAAAGCATTTAACATAATTAAAACTATTGCTAAAGAATCTCAATTAGATAAAATAACATTTGAAACATGGAGAAATGGTTGGGAAAGAAAAGCAAAACATTTAGGGTTCAAACCTCGAACCTATTACATGGAGATATAATATGAGTGGTGGTAGTAGCGGAAGTTCAACTGTAAGAAATGAATTAGACCCAACAGTAAAACCTTTTGTTAAATATGGTTTAGACGAATCACAAAGGTTATATCGACAAGGCGGACCCCAATTTTTCCCTGGGCAAACATATGTCGGTATGTCACCACAAACACAATTTGCTCTTGGTCAAGCAGAACAACGAGCAAAGAATATGCAAGGTTATGTAAATCCTGTAACTGGTATGGTTGGACAAACAGCTAGTGGTGGTTATCTTGGTGGTAATCCATTCTTTGGTGGTGCGTTTGATGCGGCAAGTAGACAAGCTAGAGGACAATACGAAGATGCCACTCAACAGTTACGAAGTCAAGCAAGTTCGTTAGGTAGATATGGTAGTCCAGCACAAAGTATGTTGCAAGATGCTCAAGATGCCACGTTTGCACAAGCATTAACAGATACTGCTGGTAAACTTGCTTATGATAACTACGCACAAGAACGTGGTAGACAGTTACAAGCACAAAGAGATTTAGCTAATCTTTACGAGTCAGGATTAGATAGACAAATATCAGCTACAGACCAATTATTAAAGACTGGTCAAATATCTGAGGGATACGAAGAAGCAAAACTTGCTGATGCAATGAACAGATTTAACTTTCAACAGAATAGACCTTATGCAAATCTTCAAACATTTTTGTCAAATGTTTATGGTTCACCTGCGGGTTCACAAACATCACAACCAATATTTAGAAACAGAACAATGAACGCAATAGGTGGTGGATTACTTGGTGGTCAACTTGCAAGTATGGGTAGTGGTAATATTATTTCACCAGCAATGGGAACAGGTCTTGGTGCTTTGATAGGTGGATTAGCATAATGAGTGGACCCCAACTTGCATTGATGACATTAGGTGCGATGATGGATAAAGAAAATCGTTTAAGAGGTGCCGCTTTAGGTTTTGGTGTTGGAACAGCAGGTACACAATTGGCTAGTTCTGCGGCAAAAGCAGGTACAGGAAATTTACTAAGTTTTACTGGTGGTAATGTATCTTCATTACCAATGAACCCTCAAAACGTACTAAATTCACTTGTTGCAAAATCTTCTGCTGGTGCTGGTACATCAAGTGGATTATTAGAATCACTATCAAACACAAATAATCCTTTTGGTAACCAACTTATGCAAAGTGTTTTAAGTCCAAGACAACCAAATCAACAAGTGGTATCAGGAGGTGGTATGAAACAAGGAACAAGTCCACAGTTTTTTAGTGCTGGTAATAACACAAATGTAAACTCTAATGATGAACAAATAGATGAAGATGAGTTATTTTTAAGGTTACTGGCAAAAAGGCGACAAGGTAATCCTCAAGGATTAATTTCAATAAGTGGTGGCAATAATCAAAACGCAATGGTGGTGTAAATGGCAAATATAAGAGATTCATTAGAGGAATTAGCTAAAAAAACAGAAGAAGCTGGTCTTGATAGTACACACATCAGAGAAAATATTAGAGTACTTGATGAGCAAGCAAAACAACAATTAATGAACCCTAATTTTTTTCAAAAAACTGGTAACTTTGTAAGAAAACTTGGAAATATACCAAATATGATTAACCAAAACTTTGCTGGTTTTCTTAATCCATCTCCAACTGAAGAAGATTTTAATTTTATACCAGATAAACAAAAAAGATTACAAGCACTAAAACTAGCACAATTACGTGCAGACCAACAATCAGATTTTAATAAAACTTTACTTGGTTTGAGTGCTTTACAAGTTGGTGCACCAAGAACAACACCAGGGTTGGATTACACCCCTTTAACTAATGCAGTTGCAACTATAAATCAAAATATGACTAATCAAAGAAGATTAGCACCAGAGTTAGCATATAACAATATGATGCGACCATTACAAATGGCAAAAGTAATAGCAGAAACTAAAGCGGCAAATAGAAAAGGTATACCACTAACTTTAAACTCAGCTACAGGTGAAATACAAAGTATTAGTGGTGGAACAAATGCTGTTGGAACAACAGGAGTGAATACAACAAATGTCACAGATAATATTGTAGGTACAACACCTGTTCAAGATAAAACAAGTCAAGTGTCACAAGATTTTGGAATAACAACTCCTGTAGGGAAAGATTTTTTTGCCAAACGAACTGATTTGTTTCCAAGAAAGCTATCACCATTTATTTCGGGTGATAAAGTTAGCCAAGACCTAGCACTTGATACGAAAAAGAAATTTGACGATAATTTGACAGCATTAAAAAGTACAGAAAACTTTTTTGCATCGTTAAACAAAGATTATAAAATAAGTACAATTAACCCTACTGATTTTGCGCAAGTATTTGATATATACACTAATCCACAATCAGAACAACGAACTACAAGTTTAAATAACATAAAAACTAAATTATTACAGGACTTTGACACTAATAATTACTCATTTTTACCAAACTCAGCATTTGAAACTTTTGCCAACAATAACCAAAGGTTATTTAACTTTAACAAAGATAATATTGTAGGTGACACAGATAAACAACTTGCTGTACGACAATTAAATATACTTAAAACAAATTATGACAAAAATCAAGGTTACGATAGTGTTTTAAGAGGTATGGCAGATGAGTTTTTAAAACAAGATATAGAAGCGTTACAGTTACAAGTGCCTTTTAGAATTGATGATTTTGATTTTAAAGGAGGTGCAAATGTAATAAATGATTGGATACAAAAAAATATTATAGAATCACCAAGACCTAAACTTGATACACTTCCATCAGATGAAAATATTATTCAAGAGTTTGATGACCCAGCAATTACTGACAACACAATCATAGAAGAAACTGGTGAAGATGGAAAATTATATACAGTACAAGGTCTAAAAGAACAAGCACTTTTCAAAAAAGACTATAAAACTTTTAATTTAAAAACAATATTTAATGACGCAGGTAATATTGACAACGCACTTAAGCATTATGTAAAAAATATAAACATGATTACACCACTTAGAGGTGATGAACTAACCGAGCAAATAGCTACTGCAAGAAAATATTATCGAGAAGATATAGGTCATGCAAATCAAAAAATTACACAATTAAGTAATTTTAAAAAAATTACAGATAAACTACAAGAATATGTAGATTATGATGACGATGGTAACGCAATACCATCAGAAAAGTTAAGAAAAATAACTACAGATATAAATGTTCGAGGTGGTTCAGATATAGAGTCACTTATAAAAAAAGGAACAAACGTAAAAGAACTTCAAGCATTTAAGAGTTTACTAACTCAGTTAGAAGCCCATGTATTTTTAGATGAATTAGAAAATTTAAAATATGCAAGTGAACGAGGTAGTACAGGAATGGGTTCTTTATCAAATCAAGAGGGTGGTACTATCAAATCTACAATAGGTAATTTAGGCATTACGAGAGATGATAAAAATAAAGTAACAATACAAATGCAATCTGGTGAATTTATGGCTGACGTATTGAATGAAATTATACAAAATACCGAAAATACAGAAATGAGTATAGTATCGTTCTTTAAAAGTATGTGGAATATAGACCTATGACAGACAAAATACAAACAAAAGAAATACGTTTACAATTAGAAGATGACAAACCACCTGTAATACTTACAGTTCCTAAAGATGCGTCTGCTGAAGAAATTTATCGTTTAGCACAGAGTGAAAAATTAAAAAGACAATCTGTTCCAGTTGAGAATACACAAATTAGTAATGTAGATAAAATAGTTAGTAGATTACCATATGACCCATCTAATGTAGAAAATGAACTTGCTCAAGACGCATTAAGTGCTGTACAAGGAATAGGTCTTGATTTGCCAGGGACAGTTGTAGACCCATCAATTAGTGCTATAACTGGTTTACGAAACTTTACAGAAAATTTAAATAAAAGATTAGATGGTGGATTAGAGGCGTCAAGTTTATATAATGCGTTACAAACATTACCAAAAAATCCTGTGTATACATCTGATATAGCAAATGCTATATATCAACCAAAAGATGAAGATAAATTAAGAAATAGAGTCATAAGAAGTCTTATGTCATTTGGTGGATTATTTGGATTAGGTAGTAAATTAAAAAGTGCTGTAGATAAACCTATAGAAACATCGGTTAGAAGATTTGCGACTGATGACCCAGCTACTAACGCATTAATTTCAGCGACTGTACCAGCTACAAGTTATCTTGCTACCGAAAAAACAGGTAATCCAGTTGTTGGTGATGTTTTTGGTATTGGTTCAGGTATATTAGGGACAATGTTTGGTAAACCAATTTTAGATAGAACACCAATAGTAAAAGATATAAATCTAAATCCTCCACAAAAAAGTCAAAAGTTTGATTTAGAATCTGTCGCAGAAGATGCAAAGATAAAGTTAGATAATGCAAAACAGTTATCTGATGAGGCGTATAAAAAAGCTGATTTTACTGGTCTTAGATATGACAATATGACTAGTAACAATATTATAAATGATGCGTTAAATGAAATAAATCTTGATATAGACAGAAAATTAGTAAGTAATGAAAATCCATATAGACAAGCAGAAAATTTACTTAAAAACTATAAATCAAAGTTTAGTAGTAGTTCGGCAGAAAAAATGACATTAAACGAGTTAGATTTTCTAAAGTCAGAATTAGATAATCTTTATACATCTTCTTTATCTGATAAAAGTGTTACTCCAGCTATGAAAAACAAAATATTAAAAGCAAAAGATTTAGTAGATGATGCACTAAAAGATGAAAGTATTCCAATATTTGGTTATTCTCCAGATGGAGTGTTATTACCAAATGACCAAGCTATAAGTATGAAAAAACAAGCTGATTCATTTTATCGACAAAAAAGTTATCTTGATAATGTTACAAATATAATAGACGATATAAGAGGTGCTGTTGCAAGAAATGAAAACATCACGACTGACCAAATAAAAAAATTAGTTAAAGATAAAATATATCAAACATATAAATCTAACACTAAGAAAGCAAAACAAAACTTTAGGTATTTAACAGCACAACAAAAAGATAATATTGACAAAATTTATAATAGTAAAACACCATACAAAGATGCACTTGATGTTTTATCAAAAAGTACAAATGATTTAAGAACATTTATGACTGCTTTAGTAAGTTCACCTATTACTGCTGTAAGTGTGATGGGGTTAGGTAATCGTTTTCAAAAATTAAAAGATAGAGCAAATGAACAAATGATAATGGATTTAGTTCAATCTTTTACAAGTCCAGCTATACGAGAAGATTTTTTAACAAATAAATCATTTTTAAATGTAACACCATCTAATCTTTTAAATATACAAAGAAACATAGATGAAGAAGAAAGAAGAAAATTTACACCATAGGAAAATAAAACATGGCAAAAACTAAAATATCAGAATACGACGCAACTGCTGGTAACAACACAGATATAGATAGTGTCAATATTGCAGAGGGTTGTCCACCTAGTGGAATCAACAATGCGATAAGAGAATTAATGGCTCATTTAAAAGACTTCCAACAAGGTTCTGGAAGTGATACACTTACTGTAGGAAACACTCTCACAGTAACAGCAGATGGGACTTTCTCTGGTACAGGACAACTCAAAGTGCCGAGTGGTACAACAGCACAGAGGTCAGGTTCACC
>TARA_R100001480_G_scaffold42434_2_pt1 | contig 13851 bp, 15 predicted proteins | sample TARA_R100001480 | Tara Oceans TARA_R100001480 (sample SAMEA2622212) | marine metagenome | biome: marine biome (ENVO:00000447); feature: mesopelagic zone (ENVO:00000213) & marine oxygen minimum zone (ENVO:01000065); material: "saline water (ENVO:00002010), including plankton... | reverse complement strand
AGAGAAAAACACGGTATGCCTGATAAAGATTACAACTGCCCTGTATGTAACAGAGGAGAAACAGAGGTAGCAGGTAAAGGTGGTCAAAGAAATGGTGCGTGGGTATTAGACCATTGTCACGACACAAGTACTTTTAGAGGTTGGCTATGCCATAGTTGTAATAGAGCATTGGGTGGATTTTCAGATAGTGTTGACATTTTAAAAAAAGCTATTATATATTTAGAGAGACATATGGAGAAGATAAATGAAACTAATACTTGACGTAGAGAATACAGTAACAAAAAGAGATGACAAAATGCATCTTGACCCATTTGAAAAAGATAACCAACTTATTATGGTAGGTTGTATTACAGAAGATGGTAAGGAGCATCTATTTCATCACGAGACAGGATTTGAAGGTGTACAAGAGTTACTTGACAGCACTACTATCCTAATCGGACACAACATATCATATGACTTGATGTGGCTTTGGGAATGTGGATTTAAGTATGACGGTGATGTATTTGACACTATGCTAGTAGAGTATATTATGTTACGTGGACAGAAGAAGCCACTGTCTCTAGAAGCCTGTGCTGCAAGATATAGCTTACACACACAGAAGAAAGATACACTTAAAGAGTATTTTAAGAAAGGTTTAGGTGTAGATGATGTTCCAAAAGAAGAGTTATCAGAATATCTTTCTGCAGATTTAAATGCTACAAAGGAGTTATCAGATGAATTATATAAACAACTTGATAGTGATGAGCATCGTGGTCTTATTAGCACTGTTAATCATACCAATCGTGTTGCCATTACTCTTGCTAATATATACAAGCGTGGGTTTAATGTGGATACAGAATCTCTTAAACAAGTACAGTCAGAGTTTGAAAAAGAAAAAGCAGATATCGAGAAGAGACTTTCTACTCAAGTCAAAAAACTTATGGGAGATACACAGATAAATTTAAACAGTCCTGAACAAATGTCGTGGGTCATCTACAGTAGAAAGCCTAAAGATAAAAGCACTTGGCTAAATAACTTTACACCTTATATGAGTAAGACAGACTTAAAAAAGAAAGTAGGAGAGCTTAGTAGTGTAGTATATAAAACTATAGCTACTAAATGTACTGTATGTTATGGTTCAGGTTTTATAAAGAAGATAAAGAAAGATGGAACACCATATAAGAATAATACAAAGTGTTCTAATTGCGATGGTTCAGGTTATCTATTTAGACCAACTAAAACTATAGCAGGATTAAAGTTTAATGCACCTACAGCTAAGTGGGTTAGTGCAAATGGGTTTAGCGTAAATAAAAATATGTTAGGTATATTACAGAGTGTAGCAAAAAGAAATAACTCAATGGAAGCATATAATTTTTTAAATGACTTACAAAGACTATCTGCACTAGATACTTACTTATCCTCTTTTGTAGAGGGTATTAATACATATGTTAAAAATGATGGAAAGCTACACGTTAGACTGTTACAACATAGAACAGCTACAGGTAGATTTAGTGGAGCAGAACCTAATATGCAAAATATGCCTAGAGGTGGTACTTTTCCTGTAAAGAAAGTATTCATATCTAGATGGGAAGGTGGTATGATACTTGAAGCAGACTTTGCACAATTAGAGTTTAGAACTGCTGCATACTTATCGCAAGACAGAACAGCAATAAAGGAGATTGAAAATGGTTTTGACGTACATAGTTACACTGCAAAAGTTATTTCAGAAGCAGGTCAAAAGATTACTAGGCAAGAAGCAAAAGGACACACCTTTGCACCACTCTTTGGAGCAACAGGATTTGGAAGGTCAAAAGCAGAAGCAGCGTACTACGAGCAGTTTACAAAAAAGTACGAAGGAATCGCACTATGGCATTCCAGATTGGCTAAGGAAGCTGTAACACACTTTAAAATAAAAACACCATCAGGTAGAGAGTTTTCATTTCCTGATGTGGCTAGAAGAACAAAGGGTGGTGTAACTTACTTTACACAAATTAAAAACTACCCTGTTCAATCTTTTGCTACTGCTGATATAGTTCCGTTAATATTAATGGACATAGACAGAAGACTAAATAAACACAAATCTTGTGTAGTAAATACTGTACACGATTCAATAGTAATTGATGTACACCCTAATGAAGTAGAAGTAGTAAAGAGTATAATAAAATATACTAATGATGATATGACAAGCACTATTAATAAACATTTTGATATAGATTTAAATGTTCCATTATTATTAGAAGCAAAAATAGGTAAGAATTGGCTTGACATGAAAGACGTAATGTGATATAACGTCTAAACCAATAGAAAAAAAGGAGAAACTATGAGTGATTTAGTAACAATAAATACAGACAATTATGCAGTTATGGCAAAGGCTATGGGCATAGCAGGTGCTACTGTAGGCACAAAGACATCTAATAATTTAAATAGATTAAGAATATGGCATTCACCTATTATGGGTGAAGAAAAGGTTGGTGGTAAGCTAAAAAAAGTAGAAGTAGTAGAAGGTGGTGTCTATAGATTAGAACTAGTAGACGATGATACATCTACATACTACTACGCAAAGACAGCTAGAGTAAGACCTTTTATGCAACGCTATATGTTAAAAAGATATGAGTCTTTTAGTAATGTAAAAGATGGAGACCCTAAGGGTACATTCCATAAAACAATTATGTCTGATAATTTAAATACAGATTTAAAAGATAACAAAGGACATTTTAATTGTGGCAAACCTGCAGGATATATCAAAGACTTCAAGGCACTTCCTGTTGAAATGCAAGACCTTATAAAACAGACTAAACGTGTACGTGTCGTTTTTGGAACAATCAAATTAAATAATCCTACAGACGATAAGGGCAATGAAGTAGAGTTAGATGAAGTTCCTTTTATATGGGAAGTAGATAATAGAGATGCCTACAAAACTATAGGTGATCAATTTAATATCTATGCTAAGAAAGAAAAGCTACCTTTAAATCATTATATGATGTTAAAAGAAAGTAAAGAAAATCCAATGCAAAATGGTTCTAGTTTCTATACACCTGTAGCACTTGTAGATTTATCAGGCACAATAGGTATAGGTGAAGAAGACCATAAAACATTTTCTAACTTCCTTGATTGGATTAAAAATTATAATGATGGTGTCTACACAGCGTGGGAAAAAATAGTTCAAGAAAGACAGAGTGAAGTTACAGATGAAGATGTAACTACAATTAATGACTTTGTAGATGTGGACTTGAATGAAAAGTAATAACCCATTTGAAGTGCATGATATTAATTACTTATCACCTAGCAATATGAATACCTACATAAGTGATATGCCTATGTGGGTAGCTAGGTATCTGTTTGGTATTAAGTCAGGTAGTGGAGCAGGAGCAGTTAGAGGTATTGTTCAAGAAGCTGCACTAGCTAATAAATACAAGACAGGTAAGTTTGACTTTGATACATTACAAATGAAATTTATGAATTTGTGTGTAGAGTCTAACATTGATTTAGGAGATGTTAAAGTAGAAAAAGAAAGAAACCTACTACCAAACTTTGGTAAAGTTATTGATGAAAACTTTGACTATGAAAACTTAGAAGACTATCAAGAAAGAGTTGAAGTTCAATTTGATGATATGCCTGTACCTGTTATGGGATATATAGACTTTAGATTTAAAGATAAAATAGTAGACTTAAAAACATCAACAAGAATGCCATCTAAACCTACGGAAGCTCAAAAGAGACAGATGGCATTTTATTCTATGGCATACCCAAGTAGTAGTGTAGATTTATTCTTTGCTACACCTAAAGACTTTAAAAAGTTTACATTAAGTAATTTATCTGTGTACAAAAAACAACTTAAAAAAGTAGCTTTTAGTATACAGAAATTTTTGTCTATTAGTAATGATAGACATGAGTTAGCTTCTTTAGTGTATCCAAACTTTGATTCGTGGACTTGGAGTGCAAAATTAAAAAAAGAAGCAAAGAAAATATGGAGAGAGAGTATATGAAAAATATAGATGATATGGCAGAACTAATTAGAGAAAAAGAAAAAGAACTTCTTGAAATGAAAAAAGAGTACAGAGAACGTAGAACAGAAGGACTGCGTAGTGCTATAGAACAACGTAAAGAAGCTGAAAAGCTAGTACGTGATGAGATGAAGGCACTTGGATACTCTGATGGATTTGGTTCTAGTATACGTTGGTATAACTTCTAATTATGTCAGCGTATAGTGCTAGACAAATAGCACGTAAAAATGGGTATAGGAGTGGTCTAGAAGATAAGGTTGCTGAGTATTTAGCAGAGCATTCAATAAACTTTCTGTACGAAAAAGTTAAAATAGAATGGGAAGACCTTGCATATCGCACCTATACTCCTGACTTTGTTCTTGATAATGGTATTATAATAGAAACAAAAGGTATGTTTACTACTGCTGATAGACGAAAACATTTATGTGTAAAGAAACAACATCCAAAGTTAGATATACGATTTGTTTTTGAAAACAGTAACAGAAAACTATATAAAAATGCAAAGTCAACATATGCACAGTGGTGCATCAAGCATGGCTTTAGGTATAACACTAGAATCATACCTGAAGATTGGCTAAAAGAAAAAGGAATAAACAAATATCCTAAATTCATAAAGTTTTTAGGAAAAAAACTAGGGAGTTAATTATGACAATAGACATTACAACTAAATATCCATCTGCTTTTTACATAGAACTTTTGCCTGAGCTTGATGATGACAACAATTGGCAAGGTGGACTACAAGTAAATATTATTACATCTAAAGATAATCCTATGCCTGTAGAAAGCAGAAGAGACTTAACACATTTAAGTCAGCTTGTTGCAAGTTCTATAGCCTTTATGGAAAAGAATGTAGATTATGCAGACAAGCTAGAAGAGTTTTTAAAAGAACCTGAAGAAAAACCTGTTATCGAAGGCAATGTAATACACTTTAATTTTAAAACAGAAGGGAATGCATAATGGCTGCTAGTATAAAAGAAATGGTAGACTTTGAAGATGTTATACCAACAGATAAAAAGTCTAAAATGGTAAATAGAGAGTTTGTTGGAGATATGGTAAATCATCCACCTCACTATAATCAATACGGCATAGAATGTATTGATGCAATAAAAGCCTGTACAGGTAAAGGATTTGAAGCATACTTACAAGGTAATATACTAAAGTATCTTTGGAGATATGATTATAAAAATGGAGTAGAGGACTTGAAAAAAGCACAATGGTACTTATCTAAATTAATAGAGATTAGAAATGACAATACGAGTTAAGATGATGATTACAGTAGATATAGATACAGAAGAGTATACTGTACCTGCTGATGGTAAAGTTAATGATGAAATAGAAGATTTTGTCAGAGAAGCATTTTATGATTTAGAAGGTGCTGAAGTAAAAAATTTTAGAATAACAAGCGAGGAGATACACAAATGAAATCAAATGTAGCAAGTAAGTTACCTACAGACTATCAAAACTTTATAGCACTTTCTAGATATGCTAGATGGATTCCTGAAGAAAGTAGAAGAGAAGAGTGGTCTGAAACTGTCGATAGATATTTAAATTATATGCAAGAACATTTAGTACAGAAATATAATTTTGATGAGAAAGTTTTTTATGAACTAAGAGATAGATTATTTAACGATATTACAAATTTAGATATAATGCCAAGTATGAGAGCATTAATGACTGCAGGTAAGGCACTAGATAAGTGTCACGTAGCAGGATACAACTGCTCATACCTACCTGTAGACAGCCCTCGTGCTTTTGACGAATGTATGTATATACTTATGTGTGGCACAGGTGTAGGTTTTTCTGTAGAAAGAGAGAACGTAGATAAACTTCCTATTGTTAATGAACACTTTGAAGACAGCACTACAACTATTAAAGTAGGTGACTCACGTTCAGGTTGGGCTAAAGCATTACGTGAATTAATTGCTATGTTGTATGTAGGACAAGTTCCTGAGTTTGACGTAGAAGATGTAAGACCTGCAGGTGCTAGACTTAAAACATTTGGTGGTAGAGCATCAGGTCCTGAACCTTTAGTTGACTTATATAGATTCTGTATTAGTATGTTTAAAGGTGCAGCAGGTAGAAGACTCTACCCTATAGAGTGTCACGATCTTATGTGTAAGATAGGTGAAGTTGTAGTTGTTGGTGGAGTAAGACGTTCTGCTCTTATAAGTTTATCTAATCTTGGTGATGACCAAATGAGACACGCAAAGTCAGGTCAATGGTGGGAGAATGAAGGACAGAGAGCCTTAGCCAATAATAGTGTAGCCTACAAAGGTAAAATAAATATGGAAACATTTATGCGTGAATGGTTAGCCCTAGTAGAAAGTAAATCAGGAGAACGTGGTATCTTTAATCGTAAGTCTGCAGTCGAACAGGCAGCAAGAAATGGAAGACGTAAAACTGATTATGCTTTTGGTTGTAATCCTTGTAGTGAGATTATACTTAGACCATATCAATTCTGTAATTTATCTGAAGTAGTTATTAGAGAGAATGACACAGAAGAAGACCTTTTACATAAGGTTGAGATGGCTACTATCCTAGGCACATTTCAAGCTACACTTACTGATTTTAAATACTTACGTAAAGTTTGGAAAGACAATACAGAAGAAGAAAGATTACTAGGTGTATCTTTAACAGGTATTATGGACAGTAAGTTATTTAATGATGATAATACAATCTTTCTTGAAGATGGTCAACAAGTATTTGATGATTCAAGAGTTGGTTCAATACTTACAAGATTAAAAGAAAAAGCAATTGAAACAAATAAAAAATATTCAGAAATGTTAGGTATACCTCAGTCAACTGCTATTACTTGTGTTAAACCAAGTGGTACAGTATCCCAACTTGTAGACAGTGCAAGTGGCATACATACTAGACATAGCGACTATTATATTCGTACTGTACGTGGTGATAACAAAGACCCACTAACACAGTTTATGAAAGAGAGTAGTATACCTAATGAACCTGATGTTATGAAACCTGATAGCACAACTGTATTTAGTTTTCCTATGAAATCACCTAAAGGTGCAACAACAAGAAATGATATGTCGGCAATAGACCAACTAAGATTGTGGCAAACATATCAGAAGTATTGGTGTGAACATAAGCCGTCTGTAACTATCTCTGTAAAAGAAGATGAATGGATGGAAGTAGGTGCATGGGTCTATAAAAACTTTGATGCTATATCAGGAATTAGTTTTCTACCCCATAGTGATCATACATATGCACAAGCACCTTATCAAGAAATTGGTAAGAAAGAGTATGAAACACTAAAAAATAAGATGCCTAAGAGTATAGATTGGAAATTACTACAAAATTATGAGAAAGAGGACAATACTGCAGGGTCAAAAGAGTTAGCCTGTAGTGCTGGAGTCTGTGAGGTCGTAGACATACAATCTACATAATCAGGTATGTTACCCTTCGGAGGGTGTGTTTCACCCCTCTGACGGTCTTTATATGAAGATAAATTTTAAAAAAGGAGAAAAATTATGAGAGAAATGTTAATTGGAGCAGCAAGAACCTACTATATGGGTATAATTAACAAACATATAGCAAATGTAGAAATATTACTAACAAATCCTGTTGGTATTGGTGAAGATGCTCATCAAGATATACAAGCAGTTATTGAAGTAGAGCTAGGTAAGATAGCTGACTATCATGATAAGTTAGAAATGTTACAAAAGTTTTTTGTTAAACCTCAACAACAACAAGAGGAGAATAAGGATGTTGAAAAAAATAAGAAGTAGAAAAGAAAGAGGTCTTTCTAAATATGATGCACCTTTAGTTATACAGTATAATAAAGGTTACAATGCTTTTAAGAGAAATGAAAAATCACCTTACCATTTAAACTCTATGGCTTATAGAGAATGGTTACGTGGTTGGAACGATGCTTATAGCAAACAATATAAAAAGGTACAAGTAAATGAAACTAGAAGAAGAGGTAAAGAAGTATATGCAAGATAAAAATAAAAGTATGATAACTGCTAATGAGTATCAAATAGAAGCAAAGAAAACTGCTATCTTCCCTGCTAACAAAGCCCTAGAGTATTTATCTCTAGGGTTAGTAGGTGAAGCAGGAGAAGTTGCTAATAAAGTTAAAAAGATTATACGTGATAAAAAAACAGATGTAGATGTAGCAGGTGAGATAGGCGATGTACTATGGTACTGTGCTATGTTGGCTGATTACTTTGATGTTAACTTAGGTAAAATAATGAATAATAATATTAATAAACTACAATCTAGAAAGAGTAGAGGTGTGTTAGGTGGTAGTGGTGATAAGCGTTAGTCAAAACCTTTAAAGCCTTTCAAGATTTCTTGATATCGTGGTTCATCTAGAAAGGCTTTTCTTTTTTTAGAGTTCATATTTTCTAGTATTGCTAATGCTCCACCAAAATCTTCTATATCCATTAATCTATCACCATCATTTTGTATTGCATATTCTTCTGCTAATTCCATTTGTAAATCTTTTGGCAATGAATAGAATAAACCTTTTTGTCTTCTACGTTGCTCTGTAAGACTTAATCCACCACCTTTGGGGTCTAGTACTAGCTTTCTAGCTATTTGTTTTAAATCACTTAATCTAGATTTTATAAGTCTTCTTTTAGTCCTATCATTAGATTTTTTATATATTGTATCATATCCTATATAATTTATCATTGTACCTTCTATAAGCTGAGACATTACTTGTTTTTGATCATTATTTAAAGCAGTATCATCCTGTATTTTTCTAGGTATTAATTCCATATAGTCAAATCCTAATCTATCAAATTCTTTTTGTACAAAAGTTTTTTCTTCTTGTTCAAATAAACCTGTTGTTTGTTTTAGTAAAGGGTTAATATATGTTATTCCTGTTGTTCTGTATGGTGTAGCAGAAAAACCTTTTCTTTTAGGATAACCTTTATATTGATATCCCAAAATATTCATACCGTCTACATCATTATCAATACCCTTAAAAGAGTCTACACCTGTAGCATCAGCTATCTGTGGAAATGCTCTCGTAGCTTGTTTTGCAAAGTATCCTAGTAATGATACATCAGTGTTATTTGGAACTTTTCTAAAATCAGGATCAATAATAGCTGCTGTATCTTTAATTACACCTGCACCAACTGTATAAGTATTTAGAGCATTAGCTAATGTTTTATAAAAATATTCTTGACCTTTTCTAGCATTAAACTCTGCACCATTAACAAATGTATCAATACTAACATCTATAATATCAGATGCTGTACCTGCTCTACCTAACCCACCTGTAAGAGCATATGCTAAATCTCTTTTTACTCTATTATTAGATATTCCTTTTGCCATTCTTGGATTTTGTTTAATAAAACTATCAAACTCACCTGCTACAGGTATTTTAAATTTTAATGTAGTTGCATCTTGATGTGGCATCATTCTATATAGAAAATCAGCCATCCAAGCAGTCATTGCATAAGGTCCTAAAGTAGCTTTTAAATCAAAGTAACCACCTGTTGAACCTACTACATTACGCATAGCACCTTTAAAACGACTATCTGATTGAGAGCCTGTAGGAGAATAAAATTCAAAAGCACCTGTATCTTCTGTTCCTAAGTTTGCTCTCATTTGCATAAATGCATATAAAGTAACAAGACCACCAAACTGTTTACCAATTCTATCTGCTCTAGTAGAATTATTTAATATACCACCCATATTATACATGCCAATTAAAGGAGCATGTTCATAAAAAAATCTAAATTGATTTACAAGATATCTTGGGAATGGAACAATTAAACTACCAATAGCACTTTGACCAAAACTAATTACACTAGTAGCAAAAACTTTGTTAAACCAACCTTCTTTTTTGTGAAACTTACCTGCTTGATAAGTAAAATCTAAAGCCTGTTCCATAGCATTAGCTACTAATTTATCATCAATAGCTTGAAATCCATCTTCTTTTAAAATTGTTTTTAAATTTTTATTATAGGCTACTTGTGTAAGTTTATTGAGTTCTCTTGAAAATATAGCACGTTTAAACATATTATCACTCATTGTGTTAAGAAAGTTTAATTTTCTAGCTATAGCAGTTAGTCCACCCTCTGTTCCTGTAAGATTTCCTATATCTCCCATTTCTTTAAATAATTCTTTTGCCATTTCAGATTTACCAAATGCAGGATTTCTAAACAACTTTTCTAGTGCTGCAGTTTCTGTGCTAGTTGTACCTAAAACTAGGTCTCTTAAAACAGCTGCTTGTGCCGATGTTTTTAATTGTGCAACACCTAAACGAACTGCATCTGCTCCTGCTTTTCTGTAATCTTCATCTTTTAAGAAATTAAATTTTTTAAAATTACCACCTACTGTGTTATATAAACCTGAACCTAAATTATCTAAAGCATAGGAATAATTTTTCATATATCCATTAGTTGTATTACGAGCAGTTGTAACAGCCTGTATAGTCATTAAACCAACACGACCTTTTACAGCTACTTGATCTATAACATTACCCACCATTCCCATAACGTCAAGACCTATCTTTTCATCTTTTACTTTTGTTTTAGCTTTAGTTGTAAAATCTCCACCAAGAACTTGTAACCTAGCATCAAGTTCATTCATTTCATCAAGAAGTTTACCTTGTAAATCTTTTTCTCTTTTTGCTAATTCTCTTTTAAGTCTACTTTGTGTTCCTAACTTACGACCTGCTTCTGATATTTCTTCAGCATAGATAAGACCTAATTGTTCTAAACTAACATTATGTTTTTTTAATATACTCTCTAGTGACATTATATCAATTGAAGCATCTTGTTTTGCTAAAGTATCATCAAGACCTTGATCTACCTTATCTATTACAGACTTGTGGTCTAGTAATGCTCTAGTAATTCGTGAAGAAAACCTTTCTTGTAAATCTTCTTTACTTCCTTTAGCATACCTAACTAATGTTCCATCTGCTTTAACTTCTTTTACTCTTGGCAATATAGAATCATATATTTTAGCACCTGCAGCAGCTATATTGTCAAGTGTTTGAGCATCTATTGTAGCACTAATATTTTGTATAGGTTTTTGTTTTACCTGTTCTTTTGTTATCTTTTGTTTTAGTTTTTTACCTTTTTCAAGTGCTTCAGGTATTGTTTCTTTTAAAGGTAATAATTTCTTTTTTATTTCTTTTGCTTTTTTACCTAATGTAGACTTGTTTTTTAATACTTTTAAAGACTCTACATGAGCATCTTCAGTTTTTGCTTTTTGTTTTAACAAGGCATTCATGGCTATTTTTTCAGAAGCATAACCTGTGTAGGCTTGTTTTGCTCCTATAGCACCACCTAAAAGACCACTTGTAGCAAGAGATATAGCAGCTCCTGTTCCTACTTTACCATAGTCAATATCCTCAGTTGCTCTAGAATAACCTACATCTCCTTTTGTTGCTTGTCTTGTAGCTTCTTGTGCTAACACAGTGCCACCTGCTACAGGTGCATCAATAGCTATTGCAGGTATTGCACCTCTTGCAGCACCTTTTAGTGCTTGACGTATACCAAACTTTACACCTTGTTGTGCCGCTAACGCTCCTGCTTTTGCAGCACCAAAAGAAAATATACCTGCATATGTAGAAGGTGCAGTAAATACACCACCTAGATAATCACCTGCAGCTTTCCACCCTAATTCACCATCCATATGGTCAAACGTATCCATTAGCCGACCCATTCTAGCACGACCATTATCATCTGTTAATGTTTGAGCATATATTAAATCTCTTGTAGCTGTATATTCATTAACATTTTGCCTACGAAAATGTTGCATATAAGCATCATATACATCATCGTCAGATTTAAAATCTGAAGTTTCATAGCCTGATCTTTCAATAAGAAACCCTCTAGCATCATTTAGAAAGTTTTTATTATTTACAAGAAATTCTTTATTTAATTTTTTAGGGTCTTGGAGATTGTAGTTTTGCATAAGATTATTTTATCATCATGTTAATCATTGCACGTGCATGATCTTCTGGAATCTTTAAATTTTGTACAAGACTATCTATTATTTCGTCTACATTATCTAAACCTTTTAGGTCTAAACCTCTTAAAATATTACGTATATCTTTTATATCATTATCACTATATATGGAATCATATGGTGCTGTTGACTCTAAAAAAACATTAAAATTAACATTTTTAGTTATGTCTTGTATAAAATCAACAGGATCAAACATTTGTACTTTTTTCAATACTACATCTTCATTAATATTAGCATTAGGGCTAATAACTTTAACACTTTTATCGTATCCAATTTGTTGATTTTGAAATATTGCTTGTCGTGCTTTTGCCATAACTAATTCAGAAGAATACCCCATTTGCATTAAATCTACGACTTGACTAAGTAATTTATCTGCTTCTGCATTTACTAATTGTGCTATTTTTGCTGGTGTATCACCATATCTTAAACCACCAAGATCATCATAATCATTTGTAAATTTATATTGTTTGTTCATAGTAAGTAATAAATCTTTTCTAAATGTTGCTTTTTGTGCAGTTGTTAATGTAGCACCTGTTGCTCTATCTCTATTTACTTCTGCAAATGCAAGTTTTAAATCTCTTGCATTAGTAAGTCTAGAAATAAGAGAATTATCTCCATCTAGTTTTGCATTTATAATTAAATTATTTAATCTTTCAGTTTCTTCTGCAGGATTGGCTTTAGCACCTGCTTCAAATTCTTCAAAAGGATCAGTTGCTAAACGAGATTGAGGTATATCGTCTAAGCTAACTCCTACACCCGGAAGACCTGATATTCCAGCTTCTACTTTACTTCCTATCATATCTTTCATAGCATCTTGTCCACCAAACAATCGTGTCATACCACCACCTAGCTTTGAGTAATCTGTTTTTGGAACACTTAGAGGTGTTGTTTGTAACTGTGCTAATTGATCTATTGTTACACCTTTTTGACCTTTTTTTCTTGCTGCTAATTTAAATACTTGTGCAGGTTTAACACCACCTTTAAGAACATGATTATTATGCATATCTGTAATGTATTTTTTTGCTGTATCATAACCATACTCACTTATAACGTACTGTAATAAATCAGGATCATTATCAACTTTACCTACTAAATCTTTCATTTCTTTTCTATAGCCTTGATACTCTGTGTTATAACGAGCAGAGTCTTGTCTTATAAAATCAATATCATCTTTAGCTACATCTCTAGCTTCTTGACGGTCTTCTGATAAGTATGTGTCTATAGCAACAGATGCATTGTCAGAAAAACCTTTTGTAAAACCTTGTAAAAATTCTTTACTAAATACCACTTTCTGTTCTCCTTGCCATTAAACCTTTTGGTTCTTCTACCATAGCCTGTTCTTCTTTGACAGGTTCTTCTTTACCATCTTCTTCTTTAAACTCTTTTATTGCTCTAGCAACTAGCGAGTCTCTAACACCTGTATTACCTCTTTTTAAACCTGAGTCATATTTAACTTTATTTTTATCGCCTATGTACATTATAAGTTCCATAAGTACAGGTAATACTAATAAGCCTACATCTATATTATGTTTACCTTCCATAACAGAAGACAATTGTATTGTGTTGGCAATAATACTTACAGGCACACCTAATTCTAAAACATCTAGTAAGGATTTTTCAGATTCATTATCTTGAAATCTTTCTATATAATATCTTATAGCTTCATCAACAGTAGAATACTGTGCAGGACTTTGCCAAGGTCTTGCACCTAGTTCGTGTGTTAAAGACATACCTGCTATTGGTGCATCAAATGTTGGTTCAATTTTTTCCATTTAATTCTTTCCTTGCTTCAACAAGTGTTTTAAAAACTTTATGTGCAACTTGTATAGGTTGTTCATTATCTTCTTTCTTTTTCATAGCTTTCATAGGTGTAAGTAGACCTCTACCTTTTGTTGTAGGTTCATCTATATTTAAT
>TARA_R100001480_G_scaffold146109_3_pt1 | contig 13965 bp, 20 predicted proteins | sample TARA_R100001480 | Tara Oceans TARA_R100001480 (sample SAMEA2622212) | marine metagenome | biome: marine biome (ENVO:00000447); feature: mesopelagic zone (ENVO:00000213) & marine oxygen minimum zone (ENVO:01000065); material: "saline water (ENVO:00002010), including plankton... | reverse complement strand
AGCGCCTTGATGTTCCGGTTCTGAATACCGACGTGAACCCGCCAAACACGTTCGCCGGAAAGGTGATGCAGTCGTTTTCTGAAAAAATGGGGCCGCTCGGCAGTGGTACCGCTCGCGCATCACAGCAGGCGGCGCGGCAAGAGGCTGTAGAGAGCTTGGCGAAAGAGTTTGGCGCAGAGCTTAATAGCCCCTTTGCGGAGCAAATGGTGAGTTCGCTCAAATCAAAGCACGCGCAGCAAATGGCCGAGGCGTCCGAAATCCGCAAGAGCGCGGTCGACAAGCTGGATCAGTTTGGCGCCGTGCCACTCAGCAAAACGACCGCCGCCATTGATCGTCAGATTGCCAGGCAGGAGCGCTTAGGCGAGCGCGCCGATACCGCGCTTATGAGTAAGCTTCAGGCCACCAAGTCAGCCATTGCGGGTGGCGATTTCTCGCTGGTCAAAGATATTCGCACCGAAGTAATTGACGACATTAAGGCGCTTACGAGGGCAGAAGACCAGCGGGCGTTATCTGCCGTTCAGTCGGTTAAGTCGGCTATCGATGACGACATGATGGACTTTGCCAGGGCTAATGATCGCCGCGCCGCTGCAGATTGGACGCGCTCAAACCGCAAGTTTGCCGAAACCCTTTCAGCGGCCAGAGATTCCGAGCTAAAGCGCGTGCTCAACAGTGGTGACGTAACGCCCGAAAAGGTTTTACCGATCTTGCGCGGAGGAAAGGCGAGCGAATTAAAACGCTTAAAAGCCGGATTAACCGAGGACGGAATCAAGGCAGCCCAGGCGGCTCTCGTGCGCGACATGCTCGACGAATCAGGCTTTTTCCGGGGTGACGTAAACCCCGACCGATTAGCGACAAGCATGGGCAAGTCTAACCGGATGAAGGCTATTAACACGTTTTTTGAGGGTGGCAAGCGTCGTGAGATTGAGGGGTTTCGGCGGTTACTGGACTCTACCCGAAGGGCTCAGCAGGCTTCAGTTGCTCCGCCCACTGGCGTTCAAAACATGCCTCTGATTAGTGGCGGGCTGGGTGCGGCAGGTGCCAGTGCTTTTGGCGCGATACCGACTATGGCCACGGTCGGGACGCTATCGGCTATCGCTAAGGCCTACGAAAGCCGGCCCTTTAGAAACCTAATGTTGAAAATAGGCAATAGCCAAAAAGGCAGCTTGAAAGAAACGCAACTTCTTGACGCGGCCACGACCGCTTTCTTAGCGGAATTGCAGGCTGCCAAAGAACAACAGCAGCAAACAGAAGAAACACCACAGCAGTAGTCATACCAGCCACCTAGATCAATTTCTAATCAGTATATCACAGCTCCGCGCGAGTTGTGATGGCACACTATTGGGTGAAAACCATGGCACGATTGATACTCCCCGCACCACAAATGACATTGCCGGACGGCTCGGTAGCCTCTGGCGGAAAGCTCTACTTTTACGAAAGCGAATCAACGCCGCCGGTCGATAAGGCGGTCTACACCGATCCCCTGATGACGATTGCGCACACTAACCCTATCGTTCTCGATTCCAGTGCTTACCTGCCTGACATATACGGCGAAGGCTTGTATTCGGTGGTTTATACCGACGAAAACGACGTTCAGGTGTGGGAGCGTGACGATGTTGGAGCGACTGACGATAGCAGTCAGTTTGCCGATTGGTCGAGCATTGTCCGGTATCGCCAAAACGAGATCGTGCGCGGCTCGGACGGAAATTATTACCGCTCGATTGATAGCAACAACGCCGGACACAACCCAGTTTCGTCCCCAGAATACTGGGAAGCCATAAACTTTATAACTGTGTGGAATGAGTTTGTCATTTACGACGATGGGGATACGGTGACTCACGACGGCCGACTGTGGCTGTCAAGCGAAGACGGCAATATAGATAACGAGCCCGGCACAGGCCCTGAGTGGGAAGACCCTGCCGACATGACGCCCGGCGAAATTCTTACGCGACTAAAAACGGTGGACGGCGAGGGTTCGGGTCTGGACTCCGATTTGCTGGATGGAAAAGAGGGGGGTGAGTATCTTTTATTGGCAGACTTTAACAGTCTGTCTCTTTACAAAGGCCCATGGGAGGAGCAGTCGGGCAGTGCGGCCCCGCCATACTTAGTTGATTACGGAGCGGGCAGCAACGCTATTCTTTATAGCGAAAATTTGAGTGACTCGGCGTGGGCTAAAACTCGTCTAGATCCTGTTGTTGATTCAGGGGTAGCGGCACCAGAGATTTACGGTCAGACATTCGGCGATTACTGGAAAGTTATTCCCAACGCTACGAATAGCGCGGCCCACTTTATCGGTCAAGGATTTTCACCCTCCGATGCCAGAGTTATTAGTTTTTTGGTTCGAGAGGGCGGTTATTCTTGGGGTCAGCTTGACTTAATCAATGGGGCTTCAAGCACCGTGTTTGCCGTCAGATTTTCCGCTGTCGACGGCTCATTTACCAAGCTTGTTAATTTAGTTGACTACGATGTGACTATGGAAGAAGTCGCGCCGGGAGACTGGCTTTTAAAAGTTTCTTATGTCGGCGCCGGCTCTTTTCCGGTAGCCGCCGCCAGATTATACGTTCTCGACAGCGCGGGCGCGGGCGCATTTGCCGGCAACGGAGTCGACGGTTTGCTTGTGACTCGAATGCACGTGTCAGAGCAAAATGCCCGCTACGCAAAAACAACAACAACAGCGATCGCGTACACGCCCCCCAAAATTTATCAACTGCTGACCCCTCAGTCCAATGTTAAGGCAGTGGTGCCAGGCACAGACAACGAGGCATGGTCGGAGCTAGGTAGCGGTGGCGGCATCGAATACATAGGCACGCAAACATACACAAGCGCGGATGAAGACGGCTCTGGCAATATCGATATTCCCGTTGATTTTTCAGATAAAAATTGGGTGAACGTTGACTGTAGTGATGCGTCGATTAGCACGGCAGGCGCTTTTGAGTTTGATATTACTGGGCTGCAAACGGATAAGCCGAAAACCTACACAATACACATAAAGGGCGGCGCCGTTAAGTTCCCCGTTAATTTCGCATTGCCCGATGGGTGGGGCGTCCACTGGCACGCACCCGCAAAGTACAAAGGCGAAGGCGGGACAACGGCCGCTAAGCGCGCCGGCCACACTTGGATAGAGATGCACACATCGCCCCTGTCTGGACAAAACGCGAACTTTAGTACCGGTGACGCGAGGTCATACTAATGCCAACTAATTTAGGTTTTAGGCCTCCTGTCATAGAGATTGCGGGTGATGTTTATCCTCGCGGCGGATCGCTATCATTCGAAGTCGATGCTAGCTTCTCAGGTGCGTTTGTCGTCAATGCTTTTGTGCGCGGCGGAGGTCAGGGAGCCGGCGGTGACGCTGACGGCACAGGCACCAGTGCGCCGCGGTTTGAGCGAGGCGAGTACGGCACAAACGGCGATTATGATCAGTCTGTTGTTGCGCTTGTGGGTGACATAACAGTTGCAATCGGGGCTCGATCTATGAGGGGCGAAGATAGCGAGTTTGTGTCGGGAACGGGCGCAACCGGTGGCGCCGCCGATGGCGCTGGCGATACATCTGTGTCGGCTGACGGCGTAACACTTTCAGTAAGCGGCGGCAGTGCTAATGGGCGTGGCGCGGTTGTAACGATAAACAACCCGCCGGGTGATTCAGATTGGCAAACGGCGCCTTTCGCGCTAAGCCCTGCAAACCCCCTGGGCGGACTCTTTGGGCGCGGTGGTGGGTATAGTGGATTCCCAATTGGATCGAATAACGGTGTCGTGCAAATTGTCGAGGTTATAGACTGATGCAAAAATTTATTGATGCAGAAACGCAAGAATTTATCAGCGAGAGTGCGGTTAAAAAACGGCTGTCGGTGCCGGTTGAGAAAACTAAAATCGACTTAGTGCCGGTGCCCGATATTGTTGAGTACAGCGATGAAGGTGACGAGATAAGCCGCACGTCGCAAGCGCCAAAAGAAGTGCCGCGCGTGGTTTCAGTGTCTCGAACATTTGCCGACTTATCCGCTGTTAGTGACCGCGATTTAGAGGGCGCTGGCGTTTCGTGCATTGATTATATCGAAACACCAAAGCCTGAATTGTTAGAGTTTGAAACGGTTACTTCTGGCGAGTTGGATAAATCAGAAGATGGCGTATGGCGCACGACATGGGCTGTGAATGAGCTGTCGCTAGAAGATGCCCGTGCGGCTAAATACGATTGGCTAACTAAGGCTGCTACAGCGGCTGGTGCGGCGCTTAAAAACGGTTACCCCCAGTGGGAGATAGATGGGTGGCCGGAGCAGATAGCGGACGCCACGGCGGCAATTGCTAACCCGCTGGCGGCAACCCCCGTGCTTGACGGGATAGCAGGGGATCGCGGCGTTGATCGACTCTGGCTGGCCGGCAAGATTATGGAGAAGGCGGGAGCGTACCGTCCAGCCTACGGCGCTCTATGCGGCAAGCGTCAGGCCATCGAGTCCGAGATAGAGTCGATCTGTGATGACGAGAGCTTGACGGAATCAGAAAAGATTGATTTGTTGCGCCAAATTGGGTGGCCCGAGTAAATACAATCTATTAGACAGCTATTAGACAATCCAACGAAAAAGGGCCGCACATTGCTGTGCAGCCCTTTAAATTTGGCTCCGCTTGCTGGGCTCGAACCAGCGACCCAATGATTAACAGTCAGTTACACTATCTAATAAAATCAAAGGGTTAGAGCAAATTTGTCTAATAGGGCACTTATGTAAGTGATTGATTTATATAGAAACCAAAACACCTATTAGACAATTATACCGTAGGTTTCACCCTTTCTGGTAGTCGCTTGTAGTGGCGCTCAAGCGTGGCTGATGATTGGTGCCCGAGCTGCTTTCCGTCGCTTTCCGATCCCGCCTTGCCGCGTATGTCTCTGAACTGGAATTTATCGCCAATTACACCCGCCTCAATGCACTGATTCATAAGCCGGGTCCACGCCGTCGTAAATGCCGCGTCAGTGCGTCTTTGCCCCTTGTCGTCACATATTACGTAAAGAGAGCTGACCTCGCCCGTGTGCAGCTCTGTGAGGGCTCGCGATAGTGCAAAGCGTAAATCGTTGGACCACTCCAAAACCAGCCGCTTTCCGGTTTTGCTCTGCCTGATATGTACGCCATCATCTCTCAGGTCGGACCGCTTAAGATTCAATATGTCGACGCGCCGCTGTCCGGTCACATAGCAAATATCCATAATGACCTGAATCCACACGCGGGCCATTGAGCGGACCGCCACGTATTCATCGTCGGTTATGTACCGGTCCCGAGGCTTCTCGGTGAATCGCGATACGTCCGAGGCGGGGTTATGGTCGATGTATCCCCAGCGCTGCGCCAGTTTTAAAACGTGCTTTACGAGCGATAGCTCACGGTTGGCCTGATAGATGCCAGATTGCCCTACAAGGTCGTGATAGCGCGCAATGTGCACGGTCCTAATGTCGGCAGGGCGCATGTGGCCGAACGCCTGATTTAGCCGGTCCAGCTGCTTGCCTTGTGAGTTCTGAGTGTTGTCAGCCTTCTTGCTGAGTACTTCCTCACGATACCGCTGGATAATCGCGGACATTAAGCCGGTCCCGTCCGATTTAAGCTCAGCCAATCGCTGATACATTTCGCGCTCAGTCTTGCCGAGGCGAAGCCATTTGGTTGTGGTCTTTCCGGCCTTAATGATCGGCTTAAGGTAGTAGAACGCGCCGTTTTTGAATGTAACGCGGTGCGGCCACTTGTTTGATTTACTTCTTTTGGGGCTCATGCGGTCTTCATCAAAAAGTCAAAGTTGGGGGCGGACCCGCCGTGCTTAGCGCCTTCAACGTCGCAGCGCAATACAACGGGCTCGCCTAATCGATTCTCAGAATAGGGTATGCCATGCTCTTTCAGCCAGCGACAAGTGCGCACGCGCTGGCAGGGCTGGTAACCCGTTAGCTGTTGCAGATCGTCTTGAGACAGGAACATGGCCTATGTTGCCTCCAAGGGTGATAGGTAAAGGTTAAAGTCGAGCACTTCGGTGCCTATCAGTTCGTCAAAATGATACCTAACCACAGCGCCGTCGGGATCTCGCCTTTCGCCCATTGGATAAATAAGCGAGTGGTGATAAATACCCGTTCCAGTTTCAGCGCAGCCCATGTGCTCGCGCTCAAGCTCGCTGTAGTAGCTGGATTCCTGTGCGTCGAGAATTGCCATCGTTAGGCGGCTCTTTTTCATCGCTCCCACCATTTATCTTTGTGCCGGCCTTTTCCCTTCTGTTTTTGACGCCTGTTAATGACAGAAAATTCACGCGGCGAGGGCGGGTGCTCTTGAGGCGTCAATACAATATCTGACTCGCTAATCTCTCGCGCATCGTGTCCGCTATTATTTAGAGCGTTTATCAGTGCGGCTTTTACGGCAGCGTTGTGAATACCTCCGATTAGCACTTTACGCATCGTCACCACCTCCTAAGTGCCGTTCTGATTTCATAAATACCAGCCAGTGGGTCATGCCGGCTTTCCCTGACACTTGGCCGAACAGTGGCTTCTCTGGCGTTAGCGCCAGCACTTCGCGTAGCTTTATTTGCGTTTCGTTCCATTTGAAAACCAGAACGCCGCAGGGCTCCAGCACGCGAAAGCATTCGTCAAAGCCTTTTGAAATATCAGCACGCCAATCGTCCGAGAGCTTCCCATATTTCGCTGCAAGCCAGCTTTTAGGGCCAGCACGCTCTAAGTGAGGCGGGTCAAACGCCACTAGCTTAAAGCTGTTGTCGGGGTAGGGAATATCCCGAAAGTCCATCAGTACATCAGGATCGATGCGCAGCACTCTGGTGCCATCCGCTTTGCCGTGACTGCGATCAGTAACAGTAAGCGTTTCGCGGCGCTGGTCGCCAAAAACGGCTAGCGGGCATTGCTTATCGAGCCACATCATTCTAGAGCCGCAGCAAACGTCGATAACTGGTTTCACGCTACCGCTCCCCCTCTGGTGGTTGGGCTGGCTGGCTGTGCTCATGTATCACCGCCGTTTTTTTCTTTATGTAGGCGTTTAGCATGGCTCTTGCGCCGTCTAGGTCTAGGGCGCCGTAACCGTCTACGCCCTGAATAGTGCTAACGCCTTTTGGCGTAGGTAGATAATCAAATCTTCTCCAACCCAAAAATGTTTTTCTTTCTGGGTAGAGCGCGCCGTTTTGCTCAACTATTCTAAATTTCATTTCTCACCATCCCCCACCGGTTTCGGGGCGGCGGTGAGCATGTCAATCACAGATTTAGCCATGTCGCAGAATGTAGCTCGATAAGATAGCGGGTGATTAGTTACCGAATGATCCGGCTCGGCTTTGGCCCATGCCGTCTCTAGCGTCTTCGCGATAGTGTTCACTTCCGGCACCACGGCGGGCGGGGCGTCGGCGATAGCAGATGCATAAGCCTCTCGCAGAACGGTGTGCGTTTTGTTTTCACCGCTAAAATCAATAAGGTCGCAAACCATGGGGAATTCCCCATCATCATCTGTCGCCCGGCTCTCAGACATAGCTTTTATTTGGTCGTGGGTTGGGCTGATAGGCACCAGTGCATACCCATCCGGCACCGCAGCCGCTGGGGTGCGCGGTGAAAGCGATTTAGATATATCCCAAGCTTCGCTAGACAGGGTTTCTAGTTGCTCTAAAAGCTGCTCATTGTTTTGGTGTTCACAGCTCAGGTTGTGCAGCATGTTGCCAAGCTCGCCCACTCGACGCGCCGGAGATTCATCGTCGATGATTGACGGTTCCGCTTTTGATGATGGGGTGGGGTGGGTAGTAATCGCAGATGGGTCAATCCACGCGTCATTTTCTGGATCAAACGGGCGACCTTCATCTACATCGTTACGATTCCAAAAGTATTCGCCACCGCCGTTGCCATCATCGCCTTGGTCAAACACATAGGTTTCGAATTGCCAAACACCATTAAATCGCACTAGGTAATTAAATCCTAAGATCGGCCATTCTGGGTATTGATGTATTGTCACCACCTCCCCGCCAGTGCGGGCGGCTTTTAAGTGGGCGGCCTCACTTTGCAGCTTGGCTATTTCAGATTTTAGCTCACACTCTCGGCCCATATCTTCGTGCGGGTGGCTTCTTGTGCAGTCCCCGCCAGTGCGGGCGGCTTGCAACTGGTAGCCTTGCCAGAGCCCTTCAACGTAAATATTGTTATACCGTTCGCCATCACGTTCTAACATTTTCAGCGCTTTAGCTTTTCTGCAACCATGCTCATTGGCTCGGCTGTTTATAAACGCTTGCTCAAACTCCTCTCTATCAGTCATTGGGTTGCTCCTTAATCTCGGACAGGGTGTAATCAATGTCGTCAACCATTCCGGATTCACAGTCTTGAAAATATCTTGCAGTTAGCGTGTACAGCCCATCTTTAATATTTAGGTTAGGCATCAATAAGGGCCACGCATCATCAGCGCCCGCCGATTCGCACTCATCTTTTATTGGGTCGCCGCCATCGGGGGATTGCTTTTTTAGTACAGCCATCTTTTTTTTGACGTTAAGGTTTCTGCCATCGAACCAGCTTTCTGACGATACTCGAACAACGTAATTTGCCTCAGTCATCACTCACCCCTTCGCCAGCGGATAGGGCGGCGTCAATTTTTAGGATTTCTTCTTCGGTTAAGCTACAAGGCAGCATGTGATGGTAGGCTATCCCCAATGCCGCATTTAACTCCTTCACCCGCCCCCGCTCTTGCTCAAGCTCCGCTTCTAACTGCTCAGCTACCCAGCTTTTATTTCTCAGTGCTATGCGCTCTTGCTCAAGCTCGGCGCGCAGTTTGTCGTAGTCTTCAAAATCTACGTAGTCGCCTTCAGAGTCTACTGCCAGTCCTAGCGATATTGGTCGCCTGTTGCAAAGACATTCTTGAGCGTAATTTTGATCTTCTTTTTCTGCATACCGCGTTATTTCATCACTCACTTATCTATCCCCCTTGGCCAACTCGCTCTCGGCTTGTCCCCACGCAATTTGAACCTCATTAAACGCATCTGAGCTGCCACCGTGGTCTGTGTGCGCGGCTTTACGGGCTAGCTGGTAGGCGCGCTTGGCTTCCGCATAGTCATCGCCGTAGTAATCCAGCACGTCGCGCCATGACCGCGACACAACGTGATCGGGCGAGGGCAGGCCATCGAACCCTGAAAATGCAGCTTCAAACATCTGCGATCCGTGGCGCTCAATCGTGCGCAGCGCTTCGATGGTTGCAGCAATCGCAGCAATGTTGTCCTCGATGCGCATGTACATATCGCACGGAATGCAGCGGTCTTTGCCGTCCAAATTGAAATACACAGCCACGCCCGGGTCTTCTGGTTTGCGTTGTCCGGAGCGCGGCAGGCCATCATTGCGCAGCGCAAGATTGGTGCTCACAATTACATCGTCAGGATCGCAGCGGTATGCGTGACCAGCTTTGGTAAAGCGCCCTAGCTCGCCTAGAAGCCGGCTAATTGCTTGTGACAGCGTGATTCTGCTGCGGCCCCAGCCTTGGGTGTCTTTTTTTCCAAAGCGGCCGTACAAACGCTTGGCTTCCGGCGTACGCGGAAACCAGTGCGGCCAGCTCAGTGGTGATTTAGTTGGTTCTGTCACTCCTCCCCCTTGCCCTGTTGGGGCTTAACGTAATCGCTGTACTCGCTCTCTCGAATCATTTCTTTTTCTATTGAAAGCTTCTCTCTCATGCGCCTAGCATCAAGATCGGCCGCAACCTCAACCAGACTTTTTGCAGCAAGAAGGTAATCGTCATCCGCAAAATTTCCGTATACAACAAACCCATCGGTCACCCGCCAAACCGGTATTTTTTTCTCCTGTAGTTTCTTATCGATAAGCCGCTGGGCTGAGTCTCTTGCGTAGACAAGCTGGTCGAAATCAAGCTTTGATAAGTATTCGTTTGTGCTCATTCATCCCCCTTGGCCGGTGCGACCGATGGTTCGACAAGAGACTCAAGGCGAACGCCGTTTATTATCGCCTCAACAATCTTCTTGTTAGAGTTTATAAAATCCCTAGTTGTCTTCATGGCCTCAACTGTATCTCTTGCGTGGTCATGGCCTTTCGCCAATGAGATCTCGTCGCCGATTTTCAGCGCTTCTAACTTGTTGTAATAAAGACCCAAAAATTTCTCAAGCTCATGGTGATTTACTTCGCAAATGTATTTTGCGTGTCCTGCGTTAGCTATTACCTTCATGCTTATCCCCCTTGGCCGGTGTGGGCCTAATGTTAGCTGCTTCCAAAAATTGAGCCGCTGTATTGCTCAGCAAGTAGCGACACGCTTTTTATCTGCCACCCTGACTTTAAATTAATAATTTCTCTTGCTTTTTCTTTGTTTGCAGCTACAACGTAGTACGGCTTTTTTCGCTTGGTGGTGAATTGACCGTATCCGCCAACCGGCTCTACCGATACCTTGAATAAGTAGTCCGTTCCAAACTCTCTCACTGTTATCCCCTCCTGTTAATGGGTGTGGTGGCCGGTGCTGATCCCCGGTACTGAACAACTCCCGCGGTTGCCGTGTTGCTTCTATTCATCCATAAGCCTATGCTTCGTTCAGGTGCGACCCCTACTATGGTTCGGAACGCCGCCTGCTCAATAGCGCACCAGCATGCGCACTCACCACACTGATAAGCAAACCACTTAGCCCGCCATAGGACAGGGTTCGCGCCCTGTTGATTTGCTTATCGGTGCCGCCTACTATCCGGTAGGCGGGGCGGTTTAATCTTCGTCGCTTTGGAAATCTTCAAAGCTTGGATTCTTTGGCCAGTTGGTGATAACGCCGTCACCATTAATGCTTAGGATTATGTAATCACCGTATTCGCCGGGGATTAAGTTGTTGGGCACGTAGTTGTCTACGATGCTTGCTACTGACTCCCCGCTAGCGTCATAAAGCGTGTAAGTTCCTGTGTCACAAACCTTAATATGCAGCTCGCGCGCGTCACCTTCTGGCCATCCGAGTATTCTTCCAGTCTCAACGTCGATCGTGGCAAGCCAATTTGCCTTGCCGTCATCGAGCCCAGGAAAGTCTGTCGGCATATCGTCGTCATCGCCGTCACCAATGTGGCGAGGCGAAACATTGATAACCAGTTTCTCAATGTCGTATTCCTTCTCAATTTTGAAGCTTGCCTTTATGCCCATGATCTATCTCCTAAAGTGTGCCCCCGTAGGGGCTGGGGTGGTTAAACTGCGTTAAGTGCTAAGCCTCGATAAGGCATGTCAAAGGGTATATCGTCATCAAACGCATCGAATCCGCCGCCTTGCTGCTGACCCTGTGGCGCTTGCTGGTGATTCGCTTGGCCTTGGTTTTGTGCTGGCGCTTGTTGCTGGGCTTGTGCTTGCCCCTGCTGCGATTGCTGAGGCGGGTCGAGCATTTGCATTTGGTTGATGCGTAGCGACGTTGTGTAGTGGTCTGTGCCGCCCTGATCTGTCCATTTGCGCGTGCGCCATGATCCAGAAACATAAACGCGCGAACCTTTTCGTAAATACTCGCCTATGATTTCCGCCGTGCGTTCAAAGGCATCACACTTGACCCACTCGGTATGCTCTTGCGGTTGGCCGGTTTGCTTGTCTTTCCACTTTGCGCCAACTGCAATAGAGAAATTCGCAACCGCTTTTCCTGACGGCAAATACTTAATTTCAGGGTCTTGACCTAAGCGGCCGATAAATTGACAGAGGTTTAAATCGTTAGCCATGCTGGCTCCTATGCTGCTTGGTTGAGCTTGTCTTTGTACGACTCGACAAGGTTGTTAAATTCGAGAAGGCCGGCTTTCATTTCTTCGATGTAAGTTTCGTCGCGCTTTACGTCGATGATTTTCAGAGCCTTGCCGCAATCAGCCAGGGCAGGGCAGTACAGGACAAAGTGAGCCCACTGGCGACCGGTTACCCACATGCCGCCCTGAATCTGTGGCATGACGCTATCAATGTCGTTATCGAACAGGATATGGCGCAGCGACTTAGGCGAAATAAAGCATTTGTACTCGCTCATTCCGTCATCGTTAATCATTCCGTCAACGCTGGCGCCGTAGTGGCCGCAATCTGAAATAACAAAGCCGGTTTGTTCGATGAATAGGCCGGTCTTTTCTTCATGCAAAAGGCGAGCTTCTGGCTCAAGCTCATGGCCGCGACGCATTTCAAACGTTTCGAATTTGTCTTCTTGCAAAAGGCTTCCGCTGATACGCTCAATTGCCAGCTTTAGGGCGTAATCTTTGGCGGCTGCTGAAAAATCGCCTTTGTTTGGGCCAGACTTCAAGCGCTTGCAGCATTCTTCAAACATGCTTGCTGTGATCGCCCCTGTACGGGCCTCTAGCCATTCAACGGAACCCTGCGGACACTTAATTACCTGCATTAGCTTTTCCCTCTGCGATTGATTTGAGACGGCTCAGGGCCGGAGTGACGCGGCGCTGCTCCATTTCTTCGATACGACCAACGGCGGCCATTCCGAGAAATTCAGATTCAGGCACCCCGGCAACGGTCATTGCGTCGCGAAGCTGTTTGATTTGCTCCGGTGAAACCGTTGGCTGCTGTTGCGGCTGTGCATTCTGGCCCTGACCGTCATCGTCTTTGGTGGCAGACAGGCCAAGCGCCAGTTTTAAGGTATAGCGCTGCAAGTAGGTCGCAGCACTACCAACAGCCTGGTAACCGTTTTTATTGCCCGAGTTGTCAGGCGGCCCGAATAACGTGGTTTCTTCACTGTGACCGTCTCGGTGCGCAACAACACAGGTAACATGAAGCCCGCCACCTTCCTGCTTTGAACGAAACCGATAGGACAAACCAAACTTGCTTAAAATCGGATCGATCTGTTGGGCGATACCGTCGAGCGTTTCGTGCTTGTAATTGGTTCGCCCTTTCTGGCTGGTAAAATCTACCTCGGCCGTTTTAACGATTGGCTTGATTTCAGCGCGAGCCAGGGCAATGGCATTATCGAACGCCTTGCGAGACTCTTTGGCCTCCCAGCGCTCCTGCAAGTCCATTAACTTCTCTAGTTTTTCCATGTCCGCGCCGCGCTCAACGGCAACCATTAGCATTTGTGCGGGCGTGACTGCCTGACCGGCTTTAAGTGCTGGCGAGGTATTCTCACGCTCAACTATTTGGGTTGCTTCACTCATACATTCCCCTTGCGGCGTACCGCGATTAGTAGTTAACCGATACGTTAGGCACTTGGCCGCGTACGATTGCCTCAATTAGCTGGCGGCCTTGATCTTCTGAGTAACCAAGGGCGGTAAATCCGGCCAGTGCCTCGTTATTGATCTTTGCGCGGTGGCGAGTGTTTGCGGCCTTCTTGGCTGCGGCCTGCTCTGCGGCAATTCGCTCACTCTCGATGCGCTTGCGCTCGTTTTCGATAGCTTCAGCTTGGTGGCGTTCGGCGTCTTCTTTGGCCCGCAGTGCTGCGGCTTCGGCTTCGGCCTTCTCGCGGGCCACACGGTCGATGTAGGCTTGGTGTTCGCGCTCTTTCTGTGCGGCGGCTTCGGCAACCCTCGCAGCCTCACGATCCGCTGCCTCTTTGGCTTCACGCTTGGCCCGTTCTTCAGCGTCGCGCACAAGCTGTGCTTCACGCTCTTGGCGTTCACGTTCGGCCTGCTCGGCACGGTGGCGCTCAATCTCTGCCAGTTCGGACTCATGCTTTAGCTGGGCATCAAGAGCGGCTTTTAAGTTAGTGAGCGCGGCGTCTTTCTCTCGGGCAGCTATGGCTTCAAATTCTTCCCAGTGCTCACCAAGGGTTACCGCCTCAACATGCGCGATCTTTGATTTAAGTTGCTCACTGTCATAGCGGGTGCCAAATTCATCTTGGTACTTTCCGGTTTGACGAATCGCCTCGATAGCGGCTTCATGGCTGGCAACGCGCGCCTTTTCTGCCTCTTCCCAATCAGTCAGCGGCTTGCGGGTTTCATCGCGCAGGGCGTCCATTTCGCGGGTAAATTCGCGCAACTCGGTTTCAATCTTTTTGGGCAGCTCTTTAATGGTTTTCAGGTACTCGCGACCAGGCTTCTCAACTGCCACCTTTGACTTGCTGACTTTCGCAGCCA
>TARA_R100001480_G_scaffold39185_1_pt1 | contig 14065 bp, 26 predicted proteins | sample TARA_R100001480 | Tara Oceans TARA_R100001480 (sample SAMEA2622212) | marine metagenome | biome: marine biome (ENVO:00000447); feature: mesopelagic zone (ENVO:00000213) & marine oxygen minimum zone (ENVO:01000065); material: "saline water (ENVO:00002010), including plankton... | reverse complement strand
GGAAATGTAACAAGTAATAGTTTAATAAGAACTACTGGTAATTTACAAGTTAATGCTGACGTAGACGCAGGACAAGGACTATTAGGACTTACATTTGATACTTCTACAAACCGTTTAGGTTTAGGAACACAAACACCTGAAACAACTATTGACATTGTATGTGATGATGATAATGAAGCAGACATCATGATGACAGAATATGACGGTGGTAGTGGTGGTCCTGACTTTATTATGCGTAAGGCTAATAATAACAAAACAACACCAACAGTATTAGACACAGGTGATCGTTTAGGTATGTTTAAATACCAATATTGGTTACATGATAATCCTAGTAATCCAGATGACGGCACAGGTGATTTTGGCTTTGATGCTATTACACATGAAGTATTTGCAGACGGTAATCACGGTGTAAATGATACACTTTCTGTAGCAAGTTATGATGGTAGCACAAATCCAGATGAAATTGTTTTATCAGATGCAAGTTATAGTGTAGGAGACGGTTCACAATTCTTAATTACAGGAACTACAAATGCTAATTTAACATCTCTTAACAATACTATAGTATTTGTAGATAGAACAGGAGGAAGTAGTTCCAGAGTATATAAATTATACAGTGACAGCGGCTTAACTACACCTATTAACTTAGGCACAGGTTCAGAAGCACCTTCAGGTATGCAAATATCTACACCTAGCACAAAACAACCTGTGGGTGTATCTTTATTACAAACTGTAGCAACAAGTGATGGAACATTTGTTCAGAATGCTACAAAATTAAGAGCCAATGCAACAATTGAAATAGGTGCTAATTCAGATAGAGATACAGACGGTGCGGCGGCTAGTATTACAAAAGAAGGATTATTCACAACTTCTGCAAATATAGTAACATCTGCAAATGTTATTATAGGTGACAGATTAAAATTAAAAAATTACACTACTACAGAAATAAATGCATTAACAGGTTTAGCGGCAGGAGATGTAGTGTTTAATACAACTTTAAATTTAGTTTGTGTTTATAATGGAACAGGGTGGCGTAAATTAAACGACGCGGCTATGTAATAATATTAAAAGGAGAAAATTATGCCAGGTAAAAAAGGACAACGAGGCGGAATGAAGAAAAAGAAGAAGTCTCAAAGAGGCGGTAAAAAAGGGAAAAGAGGATAATGGCTCTTACACCTAAACAAAAGAAAAAGTTACCTAAAGCCTTACAAAAAGCCATAGAGAAAAAACAAAAACGTGGTAAAAGGAAAGGTAGCAAAAGAGGATAGCACCTGGGTAAAATACTTCACTAAAATTCGTGGAGTGTGTCCTTGGAGTTATAAACTTATGGATAAAATATTAGTTGTAGAAACTAATGAAAATTGTCTAGAAACTTATGGAAAAGTATTTACAGTTAGTAAATACGAAGCATGTGTTTATAAATTTCCAAATGCAACTGTTAGTTGGTTAACTGACAAATGTGAGGAACTAAACAAAAAACAGACTGCCTCAGAATGGCTATGGAGTCATCCAGAAGAAGGCGGAGACAGCACACATATTCCGTGTCTTATTCAACAGGATAGGGCAAAATTAACAACATTAAGAGAGAATATAGGTTATGTGGAAGAAAATTAAAGAACATTTGAAAGCCTTTTGGCAAAAATGTAAAGATTTATTAGGATTTTAGATGGCAAGAGTAACAACCAAAGAGTTACATAAAGAGATTGAGCAGATTAAGAATAATCATCTAGCCCATATTGTGGAAGACATAGATGACCTAAAGGATTCAGTCAAAGAAAACAGGAAATTCTTTACGGACAGATTAGATCGCTTAGACAATCGTATTTGGGGCCTAGTGTTGCTTACTCTTGGCACTCTTTTATCCACAATTATAGGAATGATGATATGAAAATGCGTAGACCACCTAAAGACAAAAAGACAGGGTTACCTAAAAAATATTTATCAGGAACCAAAGGCGCCAACCGCACCAAGTTAGCCAATGTAACTAAACGTATGGCTAAATTAGCCAAAGAAGGCAAAAAAATACCACAAAGTTTAATTAAAGAGAGGTTACGACTTGGCTCTAAGTAAAAAATTACAAGATACACTAAAAAGAAAAGCCAGATTGGCAAGAATACCCTATGGTATTATAAAAGAAGTGTATGAAAGAGGTATGGCCGCTTGGTTAACAGGCAGTAGACCCGGTATAGGTATGAATCAATGGGCAATGGCTCGTGTAAACAGTTTTATACGTGGAAGTAAGAAACACGATACTGATTTAAGGAGCAAATACTAATGCCAATACCACCTAAAGAAGTTAGAAATGCCGCACAAAGAGCCTTAGACGCTCGAGATAGTGTGCCTCCTTCACGTAAAGCAGGAACACCCGTAGGTGTTAAACGTGCGTCAGACTTAGCAAGAGGTGCCAATATAAGCAATCAAACACTAGTGCGTATGCGTAGTTATTTGTTAAGAGCAAAGAAAAACTACAGAGAAGCCAGAGCAAAAGGCTTAACTATAACCCAAAGTAAAGCATACATGGCATACTATTTGTGGGGCGGACCCGCCGCACTTACTTGGGTAAATTCAGAGTTATCAAAACTAAAGCGGTAATTTTCCATTACTGATAAATAATATATGTAAGAGTGCTATCCTAATTGCGTAATAATGATAGTGCCATATCGGTAAACTTCCGTTTAAATGCCTTGCCAGGCTGTTCCAGGAGTTTACAGTTCTAAATTAGGCACTCTTACACCTTATAGCATTTAAGACTGTTACTACCCCTAGTAGCAGTCTTTTTTTTGATCAATAAAAAAGCCTTACACTATTGCTAATGTAAGGCTTAGTATCGATAACATAAAAATTTGGAGATTTTTATATTGGTGAGTAAGTAAATCAGTTTGAAAGAGACCAATCTGTCAAAATGTAATTACTATGTAGTCTGGATAACAGACTTAGATAATTTACTTACTCATTTTTATTTATACAAATAGGTCAAATAGATAAATATCTTTTGATTAAGGCACAAATTATGGCAAACAAACAAAAAACATTAAATCAAAGAGAATACAATATAGCAAGGCAAACCGCTTTCGTAAATAAAGTTATTGAAAGCAAACATGGCACACACGATTTAGGCATAGAAATTACCAATAAAGGTCCACATGGCGGCAAAGTTATTTGCAATACATGTAACAAACATGTAGCATGGATACCCAAAGCAGTAATAGAAACAATATAACAAATAACACATAAGGTTGACGGGCCAGATATACAATACCGTTGCAGAAGCCTTTCTGACGTGAGAAGGTATGCAAAGCATTATGTTATTATGCAATTCTTAGCACTACCCGTAAAGGATGCTTAAATGTCTACTCCGTAACGAGTAAGAAACATTTGCTAAGTCTCAATAGTTGTGAAATAAAAATACTAGCATAAAAAGTATAACGTTAGGAACGAGGTTATACACTCTCAGAGTAGTTGACGTAGGTTGGGAAAGGTCAAAGCCCATTGCTATAGTATAAAATACCTACTTCCCTGTGATAAAGGATCTCACATGATATCTTTTTTTGGGAGCCTGTAGTAGGTTCCCTATGACTGCAGAATCTACATGATAACGGTTTATTATTACATCATTACTTACTTGGTTCTTCCGAACTAAACAAATAACAACTCCGAAGTGCTATGCACGAGGAGTTGATTGTAAACACGAAGTGTTTGCAAGAAACTTAAACAAAAAGGTTGACAAAAAGTAAATAGATGTTATATTAAGATAATGTTGTATTGTATTACTCATAAATGATGCAACATGGGGATAGTAACTGTCTCGTGTAGTAGTAATATCATTTAGTTACTATTCCCCCATTTAGAAGTAGTGTGAGGATTCATTACGAAGGTGTTATATTAACAATAAGCCTTTTAGTCGTATTACACCTTAATTTGCACACTACTTCGCTCTTTTACTGTAAATAGACTTGTGTTTACAGAAGAACAAAAGAGAAGACTGTTAGATCCTCAAAAAATACACAATGCACTTTACTATTGGGTAAGAGAACATGTAGTTGATGTCAATTACAAAGATCTTACACAACTACAACGCAGAACACTTGATATAATATCAGAAATGCCTAAATCAGAGCAGAAAAAGTATGTTATAATAGACGATATACTAGTAGAAGCACCAACTAAAGTAACAAAATACGCAAAAACACAAGGAAAGTGGACAAAACGCGATATATTAAGGTGTAATTACACGGGCAGAAAAGCATAATTCAGATAAATATACATACGCCAACAGTAGCGATAATTACTGAATACAGGAGTAGCAATGACGACTGAAAACGAACAATCAGCAACCGAATCCGCTAAAATAATACAAAAAGATGAAGATGTATTGTTATGCATACCAGATGGTGCAACAGAACCCACACGAACACAACCAAAACGCAAATATGGTGAACAAACAATTACCGGAATAATTGTAGGACAAGGCGATAACAAACGTGTTATCAAAATAGAAGACGTTAGAAAACTAGCAGAATTACACTTAACATACAAGGATATGGCAGATTACTTTGGTGTTAAGCAAAGCACATTTAAGGATCACTTCCATCACGAAGTGGAAATGGGCAGACAAAAAACAAAACAAAGGCTAATGCAAGCCATGTTATACAACGCAACAGACAAATTACAACCAACTATACAGATATGGTTATCTAAAAACTTACTGGGCTTTACTGATCAACCGATAAATAGTGATACTAATCAAGTGTTACCATGGAACACAGAAGAGTCAAACGACCTGTAAGACCTGCCTGCAAGTTTAAATAAGTCCATTTCTAACGACTACTTGCAGGGAGGCAACCCCTATTTTAATCAAAAAAATACCCACATTATGTGGGTATCTTTGTTACCGTTGTTTTACATCGGTGTAGCAAGTTAGGACAAGCCAGTATATACTTATGAACTACAGAAAGAAACGGCCTAATAAATAGGCCGCTACATAAACGATTAGAAGAAGATTACCTAGATCATATTAATTATATTATAATTAACAAACCATTTGTTAATCTTCAAATATTATTTATCCGATAAATAGTATTGAATAAAGATTTATAGGAGGCACTTATGCGATTACCAACACAACCACAATTAACTAAAGGTGTAAACACATTCAGTCTATTAGGACTCAGTCTAGTATGGGGTCATATGTTAGATATGATATCCTTATGGTTTTTACCACTAACTATCCTCAGTATTGCTATAGGATATGGTTCTGAAATAAACGTAGACAAACCAAAAAATAACCTAGAGTTATAATGCAACTCACTGTTCCCCAGGATACTATTAGCAATAATACCGCAAGGTTCCGAGTAGTTGCCGCTGGAAGACGTTTTGGTAAAACATTCTTAGCAATTAATGAACTGGCAAAGTATGCTAGACATCCAAACCGACGTGTATTGGCTATTGCTAACACATATAGACAAATTAAACAAACTGTATGGGAAGAACTAAAAGAACAGTTAGCACCCTTAAACTGGGTAAAGAAGATTAATGAATCAGACCTCAGTATAAGGCTAGTTAATAACAGTCAAATATTCCTGCGTAGTGCAGATAACAAAGAAGCCCTACGTGGTGCAAAGTATGACTTTATAGTGTTAGATGAGTGTGCTGATATGCACCCAGATACTTGGTATTCTGTATTACGTCCAACATTATCAGATACAGGAGGACATGCCCTGTTTATAGGCTCTCCAAAAGGTAGAAATTGGTTTTATGACTTATGGTTACAAAGTGGTGTAACTGAGGATTGGCATAGTTTCCAATATACTACATTAGATGGCGGACAAGTTCCAGAATCAGAAATAGAAGCCGCAAGACGTGACTTAGACGAAAGACGTTTTCAAACAGAATATTTGGCAGAGTTTGTTAGTTATGAGGGTGTTATATTTTATGCATTTGGCGATCATAATATGCAAAAGAAACAGGTATTACCAGAAGCAAGAACACCTTTACACATAGCAATAGACTTTAACACTCAGCCTATGAGTGCCCTAATAGGACAAAAAACAGCAGATACACTTCATATATTTGATGAGATAGAGATATGGGGCTCTAATACATTTGAAATGGTAGAGGAAATACGCAGACGTTATGGTGCACAAAGGCAAATGTTTGCATATCCTGATGCTACAGGCGGTAATAAATCCACTAACAGTAAAGTAAGTAACCATATTATATTACAAAATAATGGCTTTCGTGTTATATCAGACAAGATAAATCCTAGTATAGCAGACAGTATAAATGCAGTAAATAGTATGTTAAAGTCAAGCACAGGGGACGTAAGGCTTACTATTGACCCTAAATGTAAAAGACTAAGAGAATGTTTACTTAAACATGTTTACAAAGAGGGAACAAGAGTAATAGATAAAACATCAGGATTTGACCATATGACAGATTGTTTACGTTATATAGTATATAGAATGTTTCCTATTAAACAATATACAGAAAGTTTTGCCCCAAGACGTATGAGTGCAGGGAGGATGTTAAATGGCTAATGTAGAATACATAATAAAAATTATAGAACCAAAACGTGAATATATAAAAGTATTTGAGGACAATAAACTGGATAATTGCAAAAGAGATGCACAGGAATACTTGTGGAGTTGCCCAGAGGATACAAAATATATTTACTTAAACACAAGGATAACCAATGGAAAAGTTTAAAGTATGGGATAGTCAACATAAGTCTATGAGTGCATATGAGCCCTATGAATGTTACAAAATAACTGTGGAGTATCCACACACAAATAGAACTTTGGAGTTCTTAGGCATGGACAGAGGTAGTTGTTTATTACAAGCAGAAGTGGCAAAAGAAGAAGGCGATGAACTTATGCTTATGCAAACAGAAGAAACTGTAACATTATTAAGGAAACACAATGTCTGAAGAGAAGTCTAATATACCCAAAAAGAACAGTCGTAACTGGACTAAGAATGAAAAACTTATAAGCAAAGAACCTGTTCTACGTAGAGCAAGAGATATATCAGAAGGATTCAAACCTTCTTCGGGAATCACAACAGGCGCAAATGACGAACAGTATAAAGCAGGGTATGATAAAATACAATGGAACAAAAACAAACCAAAACCTTCATTCAAAGTAAGAGTAAATGGCAAAGTAATTAACGATGAAGAAGAGTAATTGGCACGGTGGTAAAGGCTCAGGACGTAGAGGTTCTGATGATAAAAAATATGCAGATAACTGGGAGAAAATATTTGGTAAGCCTAGACCCAATATAAACACAAGAAACACACAAAAACCAAAACAAAAATGAAAGCATATATAAAATACGGTTGGATAGACCCTATACAAGACAACGCACAATATAATCGTATAAAGGAAATATACGGTAAAGACGAACAAGATATATCCAATATAGTTGTTTATATGGCAACTAAATGGGGATTTAATTATATTTCAGTAATAACAGAGGAAGAATACAATGAGAGCCTATCACAAATACAAAAACAGCAAACATCCAGAAGCGAAGAGGCGAGTAGCACAGAGCTTAGGTTATAAGATATCAATATGGGATATGCCCAAAATGATTGAATTACTTAAACGTGCTGGCATAGAGTTAGATGATACACAGGGTGTATTAGACTATGATTATGATGCTGTAAAAGAAACAATTAAAATTTAGTTTCTTTTCAAACTTTTAAACATAAATCTTTCTTGTTCTTCTTCGGAATATTCGTCCCTATATATAATATAATGCAGTTGAGGATCAGTTACTTTAAGTAAGGCTTTTTCAACGGGATCAACATAGCCCTTCACAGCATCGTGTATTATGGCTTCCTCATGTAGTTGTGCTTTTAGTTGATATATTCCTTTACTGTCTCCACTTACTGTAATAGTGCCCTCTTCTACATTAATATCAAAGTCTAAATGTAATTTTATATTCATCCAATTATCTCTGACACATCGTTCCAACTAACACCCTCATGCATAGTAAAGGTGCTATCTGCATCAATAACATCAATATCCTTAAACTTAAAGTTACCTTTTAGGATAGCAGTTGCATCAAACATATCCATATAATTAATTACTTTCTTCCAACGTGTATAGTTTCCAAAACTACTAACTACATGTGTTTTAACTTCACAACGGTTTATAGGGTCCCAGAAGCAAATAGTTTTAAATTTTTCACTGTTATTTCTACTTATTTTAGTATCTGTTATTTCTATAGGTATAAGTGTATCTGTTTGTCTCATTTATTTCTCCTCAAATTGTGCTTTGAATTCTGCATAATTATGGTGTTCTGGCATAAGCCAAGGTCTTTCTCTGGTATATTTAGAATCTGTTTTCCAACTACCATCGTTCCATAAAGGATGTCCGCTTTTTGTTTTAGTAAAGTTATCTGTCATTTCTGCTTCACAATCCACTTTACCATACTTTGTTAGTCTTTGATATGCAGTAAATGGATGCATTTCATATTCTATTCCTAGTTCATAAAACGTTTTACCAGTAAGTTCTTCTGCTAAACTGGGCTTTGCTTTACGTTGATATGGTGAACCATAGTTTCTTACTCTCATGTGTATTGATGTAATACTAACATCTTCTCTTTGTGCTATTTTGTAAGCAGGTTCTCCCCAACGTTGTTCAAATTTACTTTTTGCAAACATTGGTCTGTGTGTTTTAATAAATCCTGTTTTCTTAGGCATTGTTAATCTCCTTATAATATATTCTTATATTTCCTTCCACATATTCCACATAGTCTACTGACTCGTCTTGTGAAAATATTTTTATACATTCTTTTGCAATTTTTTCATGCACACCAAATGTAAAATATCCTAATCTTGGATCTGCAGGGCAGTATGTATTCATAGGCATGTGACTTATTTTATGTAATGAAGGTAATTTCTCTTTCATCTTGGTCTCCGTAAATAAAATTAATATTCATAATTTATTTATCATATATAGTAAAATTATAACATCTTTATGAGCCTTGTCAACAGTATTATGGCCTTAATTATGTCATTTAGATAAATATACTCAGTATATACGAAAAAATTACCTATAGGAGATTTTCTTGAGCGACGCCTATCTAGATTTTATTACAAATACCCACAGTTTATATGACCGTTATTACAATGACTGGCAACTATGTGTTCGCAGTTGGTATGGCGGTGTAGAATATAAAGACGCAAAATATCTACGTGCTTACCAAGTAGATGTCAATACACCAAGTGAAGCAATAAACACTTACGTTTTAAATGAAGACGGTTCAACAGTTTCTAAATCACGTGCTAGGGTAGAAATAGGCTCAAGTGAAAATCAAGTAAACAGAGGTCAGGACATGCTCAGTGGTAGTTTCTACTACGAGAAGTTAGATAATACACCTCTGTATAATTACTGTAAATTAATTGTAGCAGAATATAATTCAATATTATTCAGAAATCCACCACAAAGAACATTATCAGACACTCCAGAAGTAGAAGAGTTTGTTGATGATGTAGATGGAGAAGGCAATAGTATAAATGAATTCATGAGTCTAGTAGACATGATGACCACTGTATATGGAGTAGTGCATGTGGAATGTTACAAACCTATAGGTAGTGAAGTGCCTAAATGGAGACTTTATTCTCCTACTGAAGTAACTAACTGGAGTTACAAATATGATATAGATGGTAGTTTAAAACTGGATAAAATGGTTATACGTTTAGAAGATTCAGATTACCATAGTGTATATAGATACTACACAAACGATACTATTGAAACAGTATTTGTAGGTGGAGAAGAAGACTATACACCTCCAGTAGATGATCCTAGATTAGAATCAATAGGAGAAAACAGTTACAGAGTAGTTCAAGAGAATGAATTAGGTTATATACCAATAAAAACAATATATCAGTCCACAAAAATTTATAACAATATAGGATCTACTGTAATACAAGATGTAGCACAAATCCAAAGAAGTATATACGGTGATAGTGCAGAAATATATAGTGCAATTACATATGGAAGTCACCCAACATTAGTAGTAGATGAAACAACAGATCAATTAAATGAAGGACAGGTAGGTGCAGAGCCCGGCGCAGTTATCCGGGTTCAGGCAGGACTTACAGGTGAACAAAGTTATACGTATGAATTTGTTGCCCCTGAATTAAGTGCAATTTCCCAAATTAAAGACCTAATAGACAGCAAAATACAAAAATTATCACAAATTGCTTTATTAAGAAGTGAAGATCTTATTAAAAGTGCAAGAAGTGGTGAACAAATAGAAGTATATGATGATAAATTAGCGGCGTTAGTAAGACGTAAAGCAATTAATTTAGAAAATGCAGAAAGCAAACTATGGGATATCTGGTATGATTGGACAAACCAGAATAAAGCAGAGGACTTTGCTATTAGTTACAACAGGCAATACAATAAAAAAGCATTGGAACATGAGTTAAATGAACTTAACTTAGCAATGAACGTATTAGAGAAATATGAAAACATGAGCCCTAAAGCACCAGAGGAAATATATTCCACTAGTGAAGAAGCAGAGGCTCGTGCAATAGAATTAGGTGGTAGTGGATTCCACAGCCACACTGAAGAAGATGGTGGTATTATATACATGCCATTTAAAACTCATCCTGAATATGAGGCCGCTATCGGCTTTGAATCAGATGAGTTTAAAACTGAAATGCGAGACAAAATACGCATGAGGCTAGAGCAGTTGTTGTCAGCCACAACAACTACAAATGGTTTCTAAATATTTTGATTACCCGAAACTCTAGGGAGTAACAAAAGGAGAAATATATGAGTGAAGAAATCACTACTGATACTCTAGTTGCAGGAGAAAATGTGCAACCAGTAGGAACAGATACTGATGCAGAGACTACGGTCGAAGCGAAATCTGAAAAAAGTGTAAAAACTGATGCTCCCAAAGTGGAACATAAAGAAGGCAAATTGTTTGTTGATGGCGTAAGAGTTTATACTCGAGACGACACTAACAAAATAGCCGCAAGAGCAAAAGATGAAGCAGTTAGCGGAATCCTAAGCGACTTAGAAGTAGACAGTTTAGACAAAGTTAAAGGTGTAGTTAAGACTTTACAGTCTTCTAATCCTGAAACAGGTTTAAATGTAGACAGCCTAAGAGATGCGGTTAAAAAGAAAGAACAAACTGTTGAAGAACTTCGTGCAGAATTACAAAGTGTAAAAACTGAGTATGCATTAAAGGATCACATTAGTTCAATCAAAGACAATATGCCAACTAGTTGGAATACGGATCAAAAACAGGCTGTAGTTGATCTTATGAAGGCTAGAAATATGTTACATTTAGAAGGAGACACTTTTGCAATTAAAAATGGTGAAGATTATTTTACTGTTGACGGTGAAACACCCGATTATAAAACAGCAGTAGAAGTAGTAGGTAAAACTATTGGATTACCATTTGCAAAGAAAGGTGTTGACACTTTTGCCGTAGATAAACAACCAGCGGAATCTGGTGTTCAGAAGGCTGTAGATGCTAAACGCATGAAACAAGACCCTGAATATAGATCTGCTTATGTGCGTTTACGAGAAAGGAACAGAACCATTGACAGGAGAGATATTACTGACAAAATGGTTACTGATCAAATGAAAACAATAGAGAGAGGATCTACAGAAGCAAAAATGCTTAGATAATCTCAATTTTTATTAACTAGGAGAAATATAATGGCAACACAAACAGCCAATATTACCGCGTTATATGAAGACGTTGTTGCGGATTTGATACCTTACTACGATAATTTCGTTTTACTACCAAATCCAAGCATCATCATGAACTCATATGACATTTCAGGCGGTGTGGGAAATACCATGAAGATCCCAGTCACAAATGCATGGACGGCGGCCAGTGCGGCAGTCACAGAGAATACACCTATTTTAGGTGTAAACGACCAAGACTTTAAACCTGAAACTGTATCACTTGCAGTGAGCAAGAGAGGTGCAGGAACACAGGTTTCAGAGGAATCATTAGAAGATGGTGGTTTTGAATCTGTAAGAAACGCAATCGTTACTAGACTTTCTAGAAGTATTGCACAAGCAACAGACCAAGCAGGTATGAATTTATTTGCATCTGGTGCCGAAGCGGCTTTAACTGATGTATCAGGTGTTGATTTAACACGTGATGACGGTTTAGGAAATACTATGGTAGGCGCAGACGTTTCTTTAATTCTATCACCAGAATTTGGTGCTTACGCGGCAAAAAGAGAACCAACAGTAAAAATGTTTAACGACATTGACGCTGATAACTACGACATGATTGCAACAGTCAGAAATGGTTTTGCAAGAATCCAAACTGAATTTGGTAGAGCAATTTGTGCCTCTAACGTAGTTGGAGAATCCAACGTATCACTAAGAGCAAGTTTAGACATGTTCTCACAAGGCGTTGCAGGTCTCAGAAGAGATAATGCTCCTGTAGGCGGAACTGGATTCTATAATGCAGTAGTTACAAGTGCTCATGAATTCCATTTAGCAAAACAATTAAATGGTGTTGGCGGAATTAGTGGTGGATCTATTGGATCTATATCACAGGATCTCGCAAATGAAGCCTTGTTACAGGGTCTAATTGGACAAGCAATTGGATGTCAATTTGTTAGAAGTAATAACTTACCAAGAGACTTAGCGTCTGCGTAAGGATAATAGTATAGGATAATAATATGGCTTTTGTAATATCAGGTGGAGCAGTAGTAACGTATGCTGAGGCATTAGACGTTAGAGATAAGGATCAACGCCTTTTCGAAGGTAATGAGATAGATTTCACTAATGTGCCGGCTAGCCCTGGTAGTTTAGACAACTATATTGAAGACCTTACTATTAAAGCAACTAGTAGAATCAATGAAAAGATTAGACAAAGTGCTAGATGGAGAGAATACTTAGGATTTGCTGGTGCTGGATATGATAGCATCAACAATCTTCCTCAGTTTAAAGGTATCAATATAAAGAGTAGACAAAGCGACTTTACTGATATGTGTTGTTATTACACACTAAAAGAGTATTTGTTGCCCAAAGTTGCTGATTTTGGTAACCCAGAATCATCAGAGGTGCAAAAAATACAGTATTATGACGATAAGTTTAATGACCTTTTTAGGGAGTTAACCAATGTATTTGATTATTACGATAGTGATGAAGATGGCACAGTAGAAGACGGTGAGAAAATGGTTAGATTTAGTTTAACTAGAAGAACACGTGGTCGTAAAAATATTACTAGGGTAAGATAATGGCATTTAGAGATACTCTCAAAGCGAATTTGGATTTAGCACTGGCATCTACTAACGTAAGTGTTAGTGCTGAACTACCATATTCAAGTGCAGGAGAACCTCTTTATCAAAAAAACATGAAACATGTTTATATAGATGAAGATAATATTTCTAAAACAGTATTATTTCCCACATTAGATAAGTCTGATGTAACAGAAACAACTACTACAGTAACAGCATTCTTATCAGTTGATGCTAAGAATGATTTAAGTGACATTGATACAATTATTAGTAGTATCCTTAATAGTAGAAATGCTATTACAGGACAAACTATAAATGAATGTGAAATGGAAACTGATATTGAAGCAGATGTATTAACTTATACATTTAATTATAATTTTATTACGGTATAACAAAGGAGAACAACCATGCCAGCAACACCAATTAATGTAAGTGCCGCCAATGAGGCAGTCTTACATCTATCAGCAACAAGTGCCGCAGAAGCAAACGTTTCTGCAAATGCATTAGTTGTTCCTGGTATGCAGGATATTACTATTAACAATTCAACAGGTGTGTTTAGATTTAAAACTTTAGACTCAACTGCTGAATCGGCAGTAACTACTCCAGCAACTAACCAATTAAGTCTCAACTGCGTAGTTGATTCTACAGCATTCTTCGGAACCGGAACAGGTGGCGATGACGATGCTAAAGAAAATGGCTTATTCGGTGTAAGTAAAGCAAAAACCAAAGTATTCTTTAATGTTTACTTTGACGGAACAGATACAGGTTCCAAGTTCCTTAGTGGAGCAGGATTTGTATCAGGCTTAGCACCAACGGTTAATATGGATAGCCCAGTTTGGG
>TARA_R100001480_G_scaffold21258_2_pt1 | contig 14108 bp, 6 predicted proteins | sample TARA_R100001480 | Tara Oceans TARA_R100001480 (sample SAMEA2622212) | marine metagenome | biome: marine biome (ENVO:00000447); feature: mesopelagic zone (ENVO:00000213) & marine oxygen minimum zone (ENVO:01000065); material: "saline water (ENVO:00002010), including plankton... | reverse complement strand
AGAACAGAGCAACACGCTTTTAGAGATGAAGCAAAATCTTCATTGTTTAATTTAACAAAAATATATCAACAAATAGATTACAACGAAGATATTAGAAACACCAATATATTAACAAAAGGTTCTTTTCGTTGGGAAAACGGTCAACAAGATACTAAAGTAATTTTTTATCCTAACAATGATGGTAGGTTTTTAGTTAGCTGGGTTCCACCAGTTTATCTACAAAATAATGTAGTATTAAAAAGAGGAGCTAAATACCCTGGAAACGAGCATATAGGTGCTTTTGGGTGTGACTCCTACGATATATCAGGAACCGTAGACAGAAGAGGTTCTAACGGAGCATTACATGGTTTAACTAAATTCAGTATGGAAGATGCTCCATCAAATCATTTCTTTTTAGAATATATATCTAGACCTCAAACGGCAGAGATATTTTTTGAAGATGTATTAATGGCTTGTGTATTTTATGGCATGCCAATACTAGCAGAGAATAACAAACCTAGATTATTATATCATTTTAAAAGAAGAGGTTATAGAGGTTACTCCATGAACAGACCAGACAAATTAAAATTGTCTGTTACAGAAAGAGAGATAGGTGGAGTACCAAACTCAAGTGAAGATATGAAGCAAGCTCATGCTGCGGCTATAGAAACTTACATAGAGTCTCACGTTGGTTTATTACAAACAGGCTATGGTAATATGTATTTTCAAAAAACGCTAAATGATTGGGCTAGGTTTAATATAAACAACAGAACAAAACACGATGCGTCTATTAGCTCTGGTTTAGCTTTAATGGCGTGCAACAAACATAGATACAGACCAGTAGCAGAAACAATAGTAAAATCAGTTCCTTTAGGTTTTAAAAGATATGACAATAAAGGAAGTATTTCAAAAATAATTAAGTAGATGAATATATACACAAATCCTAATAGTTCTTTCCCAAGTCAGGTGGTACCAGACGAAGAGAAGAGTACAATGGAATATGGGTTAGCAGTTGCTAGAGCTATAGAAGGCGAATGGTGGGCTGGTGATAGAGGTATCGGAGCAGGCGGTAGGTTTGGTAACAACTGGCAGTTTTTTAATACTTTAAGATTATACGCTAGAGGAGAACAACCTGTACAAAAATACAAAGATGAATTATCTATTAATGGTGATTTGTCATATCTTAATTTAGATTGGAAACCAGTTCCTATAGTTGCAAAGTTTGTAGATATACTTGTTAACGGTATGTCTGCAAAAGTATACGATATAAAAGCTTTTTCTCAAGATCCAGAATCTGTAAAGCAAAGAACAAACTATGCTGCTGGATTAATGAGAGATATGTATGGTAAAGATCTTTTAAATGAAACAAAAGAAAAAGTAGGTTTAGATTTTTTTACTACTACTGATCCAAGTGCATTACCTGAGTCTCAAGAGGAAATAGATCTTCACATGCAATTATCTTATAAGCAATCTATAGAGATAGCTGAAGAAGAGTTAATTGAAAACGTATTACAAAGAAATAAATATCAATTAACAAAAAGAAGAATAATAAACGACTTAGTTGTTTTAGGTATAGGAGCTACTAAAACTAGCTTTAACTTAGCAAATGGTATAACCGTAGAGTATGTTGATCCTGCTAATTTAGTTTATTCTTATACCGAAGATCCAAATTTTGAAGATATATATTACGTAGGTGAAGTTAAACAAATAAGTTTAGAAGAGCTTAAAAAAGAGTTTTCATATTTAACTCCAGAGGATTTAAAAGAAATACAACAGTACCCAGGTAATAGTAACTATAGAAACAATTATAGAGGTCAGCAAGATAATTATAATACTGTTAACGTTCTTTATTTTGAATATAAAACATATCAAGAACAAGTATTTAAAATAAAAAGATCAGAGAACGGTTTAGAAAAAGCTTTAGAAAAGCCAGATACATTTAACCCACCTAAAAATGATAACTTTGAAAGAGCGTCAAGATCAATAGAAGTTCTTTATTCAGGTGCTAAAATATTAGGTTTTGACAAAATGTTAAGATGGCAGTTAGCTAAAAACATGACTAGACCATTTAGCAATATAGCTAAAGTTAATATGAACTACAGTATATGTGCTCCTAAAATGTATAAAGGGAGAATAGAGTCTACTGTTAGTAGAATAACTGGCTTTGCTGATATGATTCAATTAACACATTTAAAGTTACAACAAGTGTTATCGCGAATGGTTCCGGACGGGGTGTTTGTTGATGTTGATGGTTTAGCAGAAGTTGATTTAGGTAATGGAACAAACTACAATGCTCAAGAAGCTTTGAATATGTATTTTCAAACTGGTAGTATAGTAGGTAGATCTTTAACTCAAGAAGGTGATCCTAATAGAGGTAAAGTTCCTATACAAGAACTACAAACAAGTAGTGGTAATGCTAAAATAGCTAGCTTAATACAAACTTATCAGTATTATTTACAAATGATAAGAGACGTGACGGGGCTTAATGAAGCTAAAGACGCAAGCACTCCAGCAGTAGGATCTTTAGTAGGTTTACAAAAATTAGCCGCGGCAAATAGCAATACAGCTACTAGACATTTAATGCAAGCTCAATTATATTTAACGTTGAGAAATTGTGAGAACATAGCTTTAAGAGCTGCTGATGCTTTAGCTTTTCCTTTAACAAGACAAGCCTTAGTAGATTCTATATCTTTGTTTAATTCTGCAACTTTAGGTGAGTTAATGGAAAAACAATTAATGGAGTTTGGTATATATTTAGAATTAGAGCCTGACGAAGAAGAAAAGCAAATGCTAGAGCAAAATATACAAATGGCTTTACAACAACAGAGTATAGGACTGGCTGATGCTATAGACTTAAGACAAATAAAAAATCTTAAACTTGCTAATCAAAAATTAAAACTTAGTCAAGAAAAGAAACGTCAAAGAGATGAAGCTGCTCAGTTAGCAAATATACAAGCACAAGCTCAAGCTAATTCTCAAACAGCTGAACAAGCTGCTTTAGCTGAAATGCAAAAACAACAAGCTCTAACAGAGTCTAAAGTTCAAATAGAACAAGCTAAGTCTCAGTTTGAAATACAAAGAATGCAGACAGAAGCTGAGATTAAGAAACTATTAATGGCTGAAGAGTTTAATTACAATATACAACTAGCTCAAGCTAACATGGCTAAGGAGTTAAATAAAGAAAAAGAAATAGAAGATAGAAAAGATAAAAGATTAAAAATGCAAGGCACTCAACAATCACAATTGATTGATCAAAGAAAAAATGATACGCTGCCTACTAATTTTGAATCAGCTGGTTTTGACAACTTAGATGGTTTTGGATTAGAGCAATTTGAACCAAAGTAAAACCAATTATTAATTATTATATTATATTATGTCAGAAGTAAAACAAGAAGGTGAATTTAGTTTACAAGGTAAATCTAAAAAGACCAAACCGAAACAATTAAATAAAGTTGACGGACCAATAAAGGTGGATTTAAGTAAACCAGAGGCAACAGGTGAAATAGTACCTGAAGTAACTAAGGTAGAAATAAAAAACGAAGACAATGCCATTTCAGAGCAAGAAACAGGAGGCGTGGCTGAAGTTAAACAAGCCGGAGATATACCTCAAGTGGAAGAACAAGTACAAGAGTCCGACTCGAATGCTGAGCTTCCGATCCAAGAAATAACAGAAGAAGAGGTACAAGAACAAACAAAGAAGGTTGAACAAGAAGTTAAAGAGGCTACAAGAGATGCTCAAATAACTGGCCAACCGTTACCAGAGAATATCGAAAAGCTAGTTTCATTTATGAATGAAACAGGTGGTAACATAGAGGATTACGTTAGATTAAACGCTGATTACTCTAGTATAGATAACTCTGCTTTGATAAGAGAATATTATAAACAAACTAAACCTCATCTAGATCACGAAGATGTTAGTCTTTTGCTAGAAGACTTTGACTATGACGAAGAAGTAGATGAGCCAAAAGAAATACGCAAAAAGAAAATTGCGTTTAAAGAAGAAGTTGCAAAAGCTCAAAGCTTTTTAGAAAGTGCTAAGAGTAAATATTACGACGAGATCAAGTTGAGACCGGGCGTAACTCAAGAACAACAAAAAGCAATGGACTTTTTCAACCGCTATAACGAAGAGCAAGATATAGCAAACCAACAACACGAAGATTTTAAAACTAATACTAGAAATTTATTTTCCACAGAATTCAAAGGTTTTGATTTTAAACTTGGACAAAAAATATTTAGATACAAGGTTAAAAATCCTAATGCTGTTGCAGATAGACAGTCTAATGTTGCTAACACTATTGAGAAGTTTCTCGATAAAGATGGTAACGTGGTAGATGTGGCTGGTTATCACAAAGCTATTTATGCTGCTGAAAATGTTGATACAATTGCTAGTCATTTCTATGAGCAAGGTAAAGCCGACGCTGTAAGAGATATGATGGCTAAGTCTAAAAACATAGACCAAGAACCTCGTAAAACTGCGAGTGGCGAAGTTTTTGTTAATGGAATAAAAGTAAAAGCATTAAGTGGTGTTGACTCTTCAAAACTTAAAATTAAAAAAGTAACACTTAAAAATTAAAATTATGAGTCAAAATGTAAGCCCGTTATTCGGGTCGATTAAGCCGTCTCAGAAACAACAAGTTTTAGATTCTAACTACTTGTCTTTCAATGGAGGCGCAAATCCAGGTGATTCTGATACGTTTGCTCAGCAATATCTACCAGAAATCTACGAACAAGAAGTAGAAAGATATGGAAACAGAACTTTATCTGGTTTCTTAAGAATGGTAGGAGCTGAAATGCCAATGACATCAGACCAAGTTATCTGGTCAGAGCAAAATAGATTACACATCGGTTACGAAGGTTGTACTAACGACCAAGTAAACACAATAACAATCCCTGTAGATTTAGCACCTGCTGATCCTAAAGATTATGTAGCTAATGTTGTTTCTCCAAATCAAACTATCGTTATGATGGACGAGACTGGTCAAGAAGCAAAAGGTATTGTTACTGCTAGTAACGTAACAACTGGTGATTTAACTGTAGCTGTATATGGCGCGGCTGATCTTTCTAACTTAGCACAAACAAATGTTAAAATATTTGTATATGGTTCTGAGTATGGAAAAGGAAGTTCTATCGTTAATAATACACAAACAGCTGGAGCTGTAGATGGTTATCAAACTATTACTCCTTCTTTCACTCAATTCTCTAATTCACCAATTATTATCAGAAACAAATATGTTGTATCTGGTTCTGACACCGCTCAGATTGGTTGGGTTGAAGTTGCGACTGAAGATGGAACATCTGGATATTTATGGTACTTAAAAGCTGAGTCTGAAACAAGACTACGTTTTGAAGATTACCTAGAAATGTCAGTTGTTGAAGGTGAATTAGCTGATGCTGCTGGTGCCCCTGCTGGTTCTGCTGCTGCTGCTGGATTCAAAGGAACTCAAGGTTTATTTGCTGCTATCGAAGATAGAGGTAATATTAACATTGGGTTTAACGCTGCTCCAGGTGCTGGAGGTATAACTCAATTAGATTCTTTTGATTCTATTCTTAGAAACTTAGATACTCAAGGTGCTATTGAAGAGAACATGCTTTTCTTAAACAGAGAAACTGCATTATCTTTTGATGACATGCTTGCTGCAATTTCTTCTGGAGCTGAAGGTGGTACTGCTTATGGTTTATTTGAAAACTCTGAGCAAATGGCACTTAACTTAGGATTCTCTGGATTCCGTAGAGGTTCTTATGATTTCTATAAAACAGACTGGAAATACTTAAACGACGCTTCAACAAGAGGCGCGATTGAGACTGCTCCAGTTGTTGGATACGGTGTAAGTTCAATTGATGGTGTATTAGTACCAGCTGGAACTTCTACTGTTTATGACCAAATTCTTGGTACAAACATTAGACGACCATTCCTACACGTGAGATATAGAGCATCGCAAGCTGACGACAGACGAATGAAGTCTTGGTTAACAGGTTCTGTTGGTGGAGCGTTCACATCTGATCTTGATGCAATGGAAGTAAACTTCCTTTCTGAAAGATGTTTATGTGTACAAGCTGCTAACAACTTCGTGTTATTCAAAGGCATCTAGTATTTATATAAGGTAAAGGGCACCAAAAAGCAAATGCTCAAGGGGTGCCCTAGCCCTTATTTTAATTTTTATATTATATTATATTATGACAACAAAAACAAAAGAAAAGAAAATGTCTTCTCACTTAGAAAAAGGGTGGGAAATAAAAGACAGACATTACTATGTTTTAGGTAAATACAATCCTTTAACATTAACTATTCCATCAAGGCATGGTAAAAGATATCCTTTAACTTGGTTTGATGAAGAACAAGGTGGAGTTAGAGAATTAAGATACGCCACTAATCATTCTAGTCCATTTGTAGATGAACAAAAAGGTCAAGCTACATTAGGACATATTATGTTTAAAAAAGGAACGCTATATGTTCCTAAACAGTATCAAGCTTTACAAAAGCTTTTATCACTATACCACCCATTGTTAAATAAAAAATACGCAGAAGTAAATAAAGTTCAAGACGCTACTGACCAGTTAGACTGGATAGCATTAGAGTTAGACGCTTTAAACGCAGCTGCTAGTATGGACATAGACATGGCTGAGGCTATATTAAGAGTTGAGTTTGGTAATAAAGTATCTGGTTTAACATCTAAAGAGTTAAAAAGAGATATAATGATTTTTGCTAAAAGAAATCCAAAGTTGTTACTAGATCTAGCAAATGATGAAAATATTGAGCTTAGAAACTTTGCTATTAAAGCATCTGAAGCTAAGATAATTACTTTATCACAAGATCAAAGAACTTTTAATTGGGCTAGTAATGGTAAAAAACTTATGACAATACCATTTGATGAAAACCCTTATTCTGCTATGGCTGCTTTCTTTAAAACCGATGACGGTGTTGAAGTATACAAGTCTATACAGAAAAAGTTAAAATAACATGTAATACTAATATAAGGCGGTTTCGGCCGCCTTTATATTAAATAAAAATATAAAATGGTAAACGTAAACACTGTATATCAAACCGTGTTGTTAATTCTTAATAAAGAACAACGTGGCTACATGACGCCTCAAGAATTTAATAATGTGGCAGCTCAAGTGCAACTGCAAATATTTGAGCAATACTTCGATGATATAAATCAACAGCTACGTGTACCTCAAGCTGATGTTGATTATGCCGACAGGCAAATGAATATAGACGAAAAAATATCTATATTTAAAACATCTGCCTCCCTAGAATATATCCAAAATTATTTTCAAATACCTCAAATAGTAACTGATACTTATGGAGACAATGTATCTTTTTATAGATTAGGGGTTGTAACGTATACTAACTCTTATGGCAATGTAACAGAAGTTGAAAGAGTTAATAGAACTGACTTTTATAATGCTCAAAGCACTGGGTTGTTAAAAGCAACAGAAGAATATCCAGTTTATTTATATGAAGATGAAAAATTATTTGTTTCACCTTCTACAATAAACGAATCAAACACTATATCAATAGACTTTGTAAAAAGACCTTTGGATCCTATTTGGGGTTTTACAGTTGGAGGAAGAGGACAATATGTTTATAGTCCTAATCAATACAACCCTGATGTAACTCCACCAACTGGATCTATAAACTTTCAACTACATCCTTCTGAACAAACAAACTTAATATTAAGAATATTAGCATATGCTGGTGTTATAGTAAAAGATCCTTCAATAGTTCAAGTAGCTACACAACAAGTAATGCAAGAAGAAGCAAACGCAAAAAGTTAATTAAATGGCATTAGTAACAGAAAACAACAGACAATATTACGAGGGTGCACAAAGCTTTGGTGCGTCTAATCAGAGAGAAACTATAACCACAACTTTTGATACTAATTTAAAGTTTTTTACTGACGATAAAACCAGTATACAGTATAATCAAAATAACTTTAAATTATATTATAGCGCTACAAAACTCCCAGGTAGTTACGAAGAGTTACATAAAACAAACATACCATATTCTGTTGTAGGTAATGTTATAAATTTTACAGGAGAAGGGCAAACAACTACAACCTCTACTTCTCCTCCTGGAGATAATGAAGTTGTATTTAGATTAGATAGAGGAAGTATAGAACCACAAGTTGGTTATAAAGTAACAATTACTGGTAGCAGTGTACAATGGACACAGGGTTCAGCTCAAGTTAATTATGCTATAATAAATAGTGTTACGCTTGAAAACGACGGTAGATATAAGTGCGAGTGGGATCAAGCTGTTTATGGAACAGTAGTTTACGGTGGTGGTGGTGCTGTCGCAGATGTAAAGTTTATACCATTTGATACTTTTGCCGCTGGCTCTGATTTAGTTGTTCAACTTAAAAAGCTAGATGGAGGTAAGTATGGTTCAAATTTACAAGAAAAAGCTTTTGGTGATGTAGTTGAAGAAAACTACGGTAACTATGCTTACACTAAATTAAAAGATATAATAAATGCTTTTCAAGTTGCGTATGTTGGCGCTGGTAAATTAATACCAAGTGTTAAAAGAACTGATCTAATATTCTTTGCTAAACGATCTATGCAAGAGTTTAGCTATGATACATTGAAAAGTATTAAGTCTCAAGAGTTAACTATACCTCATAGCCTTAGCGTTATAATGCCTCAAGATTATGTTAATCATGTTAGCATAGGTTGGTATGATCACCAAGGCATAAAGCACCCTATATATCCAGCAAACAACCTCACTCAAAACCCTTACAGAATGCCATTACAAGATGGCCTTGGCGTGCCTATGCAAGATGTATATGACGCTAATATAACTGGAACATCTATAGTAGAGGAAAGATGGAAGACAAACGCTTATAGAAATTTTAATGAATTAATAGATCAAACTTGGTTAGGTTATTTACTTCAATTTGGTGACTGGGGATTTGGCTTATACGCTGGCTGGGGTGAGTTATATGGTATGGATCCTCAATACGCTAACTCTAATGGTTGGTATACAATAAATGAAAGAGAAGGTAAGATATCTTTTTCCGCCAACTTAAGAGACAAGGTTATTATACTAGAATATATATCAGATGGTTTAGCTTATGATTTAGATACTAGAGTACCTAAAATGGCAGAAGAAGCTATGTACGCTTCAATACTACATGCTATAATATCTACTCGAGCAAATCAACCTGAGTATTTAGTAATGAGGTTGAAAAAAGAAAGATATGCTAAACTTAGAAACGCTAAAATAAGATTATCTAATATTAAATTAGAAGAGATTACTCAAGTAATGAGAGGTAAGTCTAAATGGATAAAACACTAAAATTAAATGGCTGAAGTTAAAAATGCTTTTATAAAGTCTAAGATGAATAAAGACTTAGACGATCGATTACTACCTAGTGGTGAATATAGGGATGCTATGAACGTAGCTGTTAGTAAATCAGAGTCTTCAGATGTAGGTGCTTTAGAAAACGTAATGGGTAATACACCTATAATAGATTTTGATAATTTCCTTGGTGTAAACGGATTAGTGTGCGTAGGTTACTTAAGGTCAGAAGATATTAATACTATATTTATTTTTCTTACAGATAACACAATTTCTAATAATAATCTAGGTGTTTACAGACCTGACGCTAATAATTTTATAATTAGTTTTAATGTATTAGAAGGAACAGCACAAACACCTGCTAGTCCTGTTATTAGACTTAAAGGTGCTTATTTAAATTTCTATGAAGGTAATCCTATATACGGTGTTAACCTTATAGAAAATTTATTATTTTGGACAGATAATAGAAATCAACCAAGAAGAATAGATATATCAAAACCAGAATCTTACTATTCTAACGAAGACCAAATATCAGTTGCTTCTTATAATCCTTATCAACCTATAGATGTTTGGCAAGAAAGCGCTTTAGCACCTGGTTTTTATGAAACAACAATGAAAGATGTTGTTAGTGAGTTTTTTCCAGGAGGTGGTCAATTATCGCCAAATGCAACAAATACAGGTAATAATTTTACTTGTGCTATAGCTGGTATACAAGGAGTTCCAAAAGTTGGTGATAAATTAACATCAGATGCTGCTGGTTTTACCGAGGCAACTATAACAAATATACAGTTTCCTCAAGCTCCGTCTGTAAATTATACTTTTGATACAAATGTAAACCAGACATATACCGCCGGTGATGAATATAAATTTGGGGCTAACCCTTATTATGAAGAAAATTTTCAAGGTGATCCAGATTACTTAACAGATATATTTGCTAGGTTTAGTTATAGATTTCAATTTGAAGACAACACATATTCTATAATGGCACCATACACTCAAGAGTGTTTTATACCTAAACAAGATGGTTATTTTTTAGCTCAACGTTCTTTTGATGATCCTCCAGTAGTTTTAAGTGAAGACATGGAGAATGCTTACAGAAGCACGGTTGTTCAGTTTATGGAAAACAAAGTAAATCAAATAGGCCTAAGGATACCATTACCTGTTGATGGCGATAATTTGATTAAATCTTTTAAAATACAAAATATACAAATATTATATAAAGAGTCTGATGCTCAAGCAATACAAGTAGTAGATACTATACCAGCTTCTACGGTTGCAGCTGCAGCTGGTTCTACAAGTATGTTTGAATACATGTATAATTCTACTAAACCTTTTCAAACATTACCAGGTGATGAAATAGTTAGGGTTTATGATAAGATACCTGTTAAAGCTTTTGGCCAAGAAATAATAAGTAACAGAATAGTATATAGTAATTTTCAAACAAAGCATTCGCCACCTGAATCTATAGATTACAATGTTAATGTTTCACCTAAGTCTACTTTTAATATAGACGATCAAAGCACACCTGATCAAACACCAGTACAATACACTACTAGTATTATAGAGTATCCTAATCACTCTTTGAAACAAAATAGAAATTACCAGGTTGGTTTTGTTTTATCTGATAGATACGGTAGATCATCTACTACTATATTATCTAATGATGGTAGCGATGCTGTTAGTAGCTTGTCTACTATTTTTAACCCTTACAGAAACCCAGCTCCCCCACAGCAAGATCCATCAGCATCTGTTTGGCCAGGTGACTCTTTAAAGGTTAATGTTAATAATGTTATACCTGTAGAACCTGTTTTAGATGGAACTAATTTCTACCCAGGTGTTTATAATGGAGACCCTACAAGTGATGACTACAATCCATTAGGTTGGTATTCCTACAAAATTGTAGTAAAACAAAATGAACAAGATTATTATAATGTATACTTACCTGGTATATTAAATGGTTATCCAGGTCAAGACACTGCTTCCAATCCACCACCGTTTCCAGTAGGTGAAGAAGGTTATACAGCTAACATTGTTTTAATTAATGATAACATAAACAAAATACCTAGAGACTTAAATGAGGTTGGACCAGAGCAAAGACAATTTAGAAGCTCTGTAAGATTGTTTGGTAGAGTTACAAACTTACCAGGAGGTGGTGGTACTATAATTATAGTGGGTGATCAAAATAAACAATACTACCCAGGTAGAAACTCAGACACAGTTGTAAACATAGGTACTACCACTGACTCAAATATGGTGTTTGATACTTTAAGCACTCAAGGTCAAGAAAACATATATCAAATAGACACTCAACCATATGTGGCTAGGTTGAACACGTTTAGCACTATTGGTCAAGTATCTAGTACTATGATACCATTTTTAGCAGTATATGAAACAGAGCCTACAGTTTCTAGACTAGATATATATTACGAAACAACAACAACTGGTTTAATACAGGATTTAAACTATGTTGTAGAAAATAACACGTCTATAGCAAGCGGCTTACAAGGTTACAACTTTTTATTAAGAGAAGATGCTGTATTATACAATGGAGAAATAACAGGAGCGCCATTTACAGATAACCAAAGTGGTAATACAATTCCTTCAAATTTATTCCCAGGTCTACAAGCAGTAGGCATTGTTAAAGACAGACCAACATCAACACCAGCAAATACTGTAGCTAGATTTGAAAAAGCTACTTTTCAAGGTGATGGTACAAAACTCGTTGGAACTACTGCTATAGGTGCCAATGGTACAGTAGCTATAGTATCTGAAGTGATAGAACAACCTCTCTACTGGAGAGTAAAAATAATAGGTGGTGGAACTTTTCCTGGACAAAATACGCAGATAAAATTTGCTGGAATATCTAAGTTAAATATAAATGGTAACTTCTGGCCTATAGATGCCGGTGGTACTGCGTTAGAATATTCAAGAATAGGTTTAGACGCAAATAATCAACAGTTATTTTCAGCTACAGACAACAATAATTTAGATGTAACAGATCACTTCCAAATAATAAGAGTTGCAAAAGGTGACGCAATGCTAGATGGTAGTGCTTCTGCTTACCCACAAGATACTTATTATTTAGCCACAAAAGATAAATATTTCTTACATGATGGCTTTAATAGTCCCGCTAACAACTATACGTTTCAGTTTTCATTACAGCAAACAAACGCAGCAGGACAACCAGTAGATCAAAATGGAGATCCTACTACGCCTACTGCTTTTACTATAGGTAATAACCAATTATTAAACGTAAACCCTGTTATAAAAAACTGCGAAGGTAATTATAACTTTGCATTTCAACAAGGTCAAGGACCAACAGGTCCATCAACTCCTACAGGTGCTAATCTACCTATGGTTGATTTTATTGGAGATAATGGTTCTAATGTGAACAATTTAGTTCCTTTACAAAACGGGAACTTTATGTATGAAGACGCTTTAACTTGGACTATACAGTCGTTAGGTGGACCTGGTTTTACTAGTTCTTGCAGTAATAGCAACACATGTGGACCTTTCAGTATAAGTAACTATCAAGACCCAGCAACTGGGAAAAGATACGGTAGGTTGGTACAAGACGGTACAGCTATAGGTTCTTATACTATGACTATAAGATGTAGTGATTCAGGTGGTTTATTTGTAGACTGCTCTTCACAATATATATTTGGTGAAACCCCTTTGGTTGGTTCTTTCCTAGGACAAAGCATTGGTGGTTTTGGTAAAGGTGTTGGAAACGCGCTTACAATGCTGTTTATCAATAACGTGCAAGGTTGGAACGCGCAGACCACTCAAAGCTTCCAAGGGTTTAGAGCAATTCCCCCTGTATCTGGAACTGGTTCTCAAGCAACAGCACCTTCTAGTCCACCTTACGGAAGTATAACCTCAACAGAAACAGCGGCTGATTGTGCTCAACAAATAGTGCCTGCTTCAAGTACAAACGCTAAATATAGAAATGAAATTATATGGGTAGCACCACCAGCTGGGCAAGGATATACAAATAAACAAGGTATACAAGAAGGAACAGCTTATGTCGCTATATCAATGATAGGTAGTAATTTCGATACGAGCTGTAGTAGTTCGTCAACTGGAGGGAGCGGTGTTACTGGTGGTGGTAATAGTTCAGGTGTAAGCAGTGGAACTAGCACGGTTAAATATGTTTTTGGAGGATTTAATATAGATTATAGATTAAACAGCAGCCAAAACTGGACTCCAGCTGTAGATTTAAATGGTGATATATGTGGGGGAACCACGTTAGCGAATCAATCTAAGGGTACTTGGAGACACGACAATAGTCCTGCTAATTTTATATATGGTCAACTAGAAATAGATAATCAATATCCATCATCATTTGCGTCGGGAATTAATGGTAATTGGCTTGTTAGAATTAATGGGCAAACTCAATCAGGCGCAACATCTTATGAGTGTGTAGCATCTAGAGTGTTTGCATTTGATGTACCTGGAGAGTATAGAATAACTACGGATAACCTAGTTACAAACAATTGGGATTGTAACAACACTATATGTACTGGAAGTTTTGAAACAGGTAGTGGCTCATCTTCTGGCTCAGGCGTTGGTAACTTTGGTCAAGATAGATTTAATATAGATTATGGCGATTTTTATTACGACTTTGGACCTAATAGAGCTTTTTCATATAAACTCAGTTCTAGTAGTTCTCCTTTTGCTGGTCAGCAGGTATATGCAAAAGAACCTTTATTTAGGTATGTTACTCAATTTTATCAACAACCAGACCTTTTACAAAAAGTAAATCTTAGTTCAGGCACTAACACCTACTATGTAACAACTTTTAATTACAATGGAACAAATTGGAGCG
>TARA_R100001480_G_scaffold34232_2_pt1 | contig 14253 bp, 1 predicted proteins | sample TARA_R100001480 | Tara Oceans TARA_R100001480 (sample SAMEA2622212) | marine metagenome | biome: marine biome (ENVO:00000447); feature: mesopelagic zone (ENVO:00000213) & marine oxygen minimum zone (ENVO:01000065); material: "saline water (ENVO:00002010), including plankton... | reverse complement strand
TGTTAAAGAAGAAGTTAAAAAGAAAGCTCCTGAAAAAGCTCCTGAAAAAGCTCTTGAGAAATCTAAACTAGAACAAGAGGTAGATGCATTAAAGGCTGCACTAGCTAACGAAGAAAGATTAGTTAAAAAGAACTTAGGTACTCCACAAATAGAAGCAAGAATAAAAGAACTTAAGCAAGAAATAGCTGAGAAGGAAAAACAAGTAGTTGCAGAAACTAAAGAAGAAGCTCCTGTTGATGCTGAGAGAGCTAAGACAAAAACTAAAGAAGCTCCTAAGAAAGCTGAAGTTAAAAAAGGTGAGCAAGATCCTGAAGCTACTAAAATAGAATTAAGTGAGAATGAAGCTATTAATAAAAGAGTAGAGAAAGCAAAAGCTGCTATTGCTAAAGCAGAAGCTAATGAGTTGTCTAATATTATGTTAGATCTATCTTCTAAATACGGTAACATTCCTATACAAATTCAAGAAGAAGTTTTATTCCCCTTGGTTGAAGAAAGATTTAAAGAACTTAGCATATCAACTAAAAAAGAAGAAACAAAACTAGAAGGTTCAGCTGTTCCTAAAAGTGAGATCTATAAAGAAGGAACTACTCTTATTGTAACAGGTAAGATAAGACCAAAACTAGGCCCAGGTAAATGGAACTATGACAAGCTTACAAACTCTACTGTGACTATAGAAAAGATGACCAAAGATGGTGCAGAATTAAACATAGTTATTAATGGTAAAAATAAAAAATATAGTGCTACATTTGGAGAACTAGAAAAGAACTATACATTGCCAGCTTTAGTAAACACTGAAGTAGAAAAAACAGAACCTATGACTAAGCAGGAAAAAACAGATGTTAAACAATCTAAGAAAGTTAGTGAAGATTTTTTAAGTGATTCTGAAGCTCAAAATAAAGCATTAAAAAAAGCAGAGAATACAACTATAGAAGATGCTAAAAACAATTTAAGAAATAATTTAAAGTGTAGAAAAAAATGATTAAGTGTGCACTAGATAATGATCAAATAGAAGCGTTATATACAGATATTGCTACTAATATGATTAAAGATAAAAACTTTGATCCTAAGAGTTATATGCAAAGTATATTTGATATGGTTAAGGAAGACACAGATTCTGCAGAACAAGCAGCTCAGTTTATTCAACCTATACCTCAAATGATAGGTATGATTAATTTTTCTAAACCAGGTTTAAACCTTAATATAGATTTTAATGAACTAAATGCATTGTCACCAAAGTTTTTAAATGTTGATACAGGTGTAGATACTATTATAAAAGAATTTTCTGTAGATCCTAAACAAGTATTATTTGATGCAGCAACTAATGAACAAGATAATAATAATCCTGTTTTGCTTGAAGAGGATCCTGCTGAAGAACCTACAAAAGAAGTATTTAGAGGACAGTCTGATAATCCTTTAACTACTACAGGACAAAACCTTGTTAAAAAAAAGCCTAACGGTAAGGCTCTTGAAATACAAGAACTAGATCCAAGTCAAACTACTATAGTAAATACCTTAGCTAATTTAAAGCTAAGTAATACACTTGAAGGAACTGGTCCTCAAGCTTTTTCTTATACAGATTTATCAGGACAAACTAAAACTTTAAAGTTAAAGTTAGTAAGGTTTGATGCATTTGTTACAAATTCACAAACAAAAGATTTATTACCGAAATCTGTACAACAAGAAGCTATAGAATCTCTTACTAGATTAAAAAGAAAAGATGCACGTAAAGAAGTAACTCAAGCTAATGAAAGAGTTATTGCTATAATAGCAGATGAGTTTGGACAACCTGTATTCTTTACTGAAGATGGTTCTTATGCAGAATCAAGAAGTGATGGTAAAGTAGTATTTCAATTTTTAAGAGATGTAAGAACAGATAAAAGCGGTACAAAGATAACTGATATTTATGGTAAAGAAGAAAGAATAATGTCTCCTCAAGCTTTATCTAAAAGATTAGGAATTACTGTTGAAGAAGCAAAAGAATATTTAGATGAGAGAGCTGATATACTTTCTAGAATTAAAAAAGAATTCTTAGGAAAGGAAAATAAAAATCATTCAATGCTTGTTGACATACAAGGAATAACAGAAGGTATGTCTGATGAATTAGCAAATCCTGATATATCTCTAGATGTATTATCAAAAGCTTTGAATAACTCTACTAATTCTAATAATGATAATAATATAAAAAGAGTTATACAAAGTATAAAGATTTCTAATAATAAAACAAGAAATGTAAATATTTCTGGTTCTGCTTATATTACTTTAAATGGAAATAACTTTGCATTAGAAAGATATATTCTTACTGAAGAATTAATTAATGAAATAGCAGAGGTTGTAACTAATCCTAAATTTTCAAAATCTGAAAGAAAAGCTTTTCTTGATCAGTTTCTAAATAATAATGTAAGTAAGTCTCAAAGAAACTATAAGATTAATACTAATGGTACTTTTCAAATTATAGATGAATCAGGTAAGAAGCCTATTATAATTGAATTAAGTAAAGATAAACTAAGTAATAAAGCTCAAAGAGAAAATGCAGCTAAAGCTGTTAGAACTGTTTTAGCAAAAGGTTACTATTGGAAAAATCCATCATTCAATAATAATTCTACAAATTTAGCTCCTGTTAATTGGAGACCTACCGTTGGTATATACAATGAAGCAATAGTTCAAGAGACTAAACCTTTTTTAAGATTAATAGATGGAGAGCTAGTACCCACGGACTTTAGAGAATTTCTAATAAGTATAGGAGATAGAATTAATGTTAAGTTAAATACTCTTAATCCTGGATTTTACAATATGTCTATTGCATTTAAGAATCCATATTCTGCTTTAAATCAAAGTTTATCTAAAGGAGAAAAGATAGTAGATGCTCAAAATTTAACAGAGACTCTTGAAAGGGAAGAAGAAGTTCCTTGGTATACTGATGAAGAACTAAAAAAAATAGAAGAGGAAAAAAGAAAAGAATCTGCATCTAAAGAAAATCAGAATAAAGCAGATGATATAGAATCTAACTTAGAACCTAATCCAAATCAAGATGTTAAAAATAGCTCAGGTAGTTTATTAGAGAGATTTAAAAAGAAAGGAGATTGGAGTAGTTTAAAAAGAGAAGGTTACGATCCTGATAATGTAACTAAGAAACAAATAGAAGATGCTGTTAAATGGTGGAGTACATCACCTTTAAGTAAAGTAATAGATTTAGGAAAAATGACTGATATAGTTAACTCAGCTCAGTTTGCAGAATTTATTGTAAATGCATCTAGTCTATCAGACCCTAAGTTTTTAGGCGCTATAAATATATCTGATAAAGGAACAGCTGTTGATATTTATCATGAAGCTTGGCATGGATTCTCTCAATTGTATTTAACTCCTGAACAAAGAAAAGCTTTATATAATGAAGTAAGAAACAGTAATACTAAATATAAAGATTACTCTAACTATCAAATAGAAGAAATTTTAGCAGAAGAATTTAGAAGCTATGCTAAGAATCCTAAGATAAAAAAGAATAGACCAAAGCGTAATACTATATTCAGAAAAATCTTAAACTTTTTAAAAGCTCTTTTTGGAAAAGCATTTAAGAATAGTAGCAAAGCTGCTAACATAGATGTAATGAGTATACCAGCTGTTAATGACTTATACTCTAGGTTATATTTGTCTAGTTCTGACCCTAGCTTATTAGCAGATTATACTCCTTCAGTTAAGAACCATGAGTTCCTTCAATTAAATAGAGGCATTAGACAAGTAGATAATAGAAGAGAAGATGCATTAAATGATGCTGATTCTAAACTAATTGTATCTACAATGGATAGTTTATTTTCTGAAGTTGTTGATGAGCTGTCAAAAGATATGGCGAAGGCTGGGGAGAAAAGTTCTAAGTCTACTACCTTAAATTTAGTTTTAAATCCTCAAAATAGAAAAATTGTAGTAGAGGAAGTAAGAGAAAGATTAAAAGAAATATTAAAAACTAATACAGACAAGTTAGCTAAAGAAACTAAGATGCCTTCTTTTGATGGTATTAATAGCATGAAAGATATTAAGGAGAATGCGGTTGCTGTTTTAGAAGCAGTAGATCCTGAGACAGGAGAAAGAACTCCTGCGTCTGATAAGTATTTCTTTTTTAGAAGTCAAGTAAATTCTTTTAAAAACTTAAATGCTGATATTAAAAGAGGAGAAAGGTCTTTTGGTGAAAACTTTTATGGTATAGATATCATATCAGATTTTTATACACATAAAAATATTAAGTCAGGTAAAAATCCTGTAGGAATTATTGTAGCTAATAACATTACAGAAGTTATTAAGCAAACAAGTAATTTAAAATCAAGAGCAAAAAAATATGGTAAACTTCAAATATTAGAGAACAAACTTCCTGAGATTGAAATAACAAGAGATCAGCAAGACTTATTAAATAAAATAAGAATCTTAGAAACAGCTCTTGGTAACTGGACAACATCTAAACAAGGAACACTTAAGTACTATTATGATAATTCTACATTCCCTATATTAAATAAGAATATATTAGAGGAACAAGCATTAGAAGAAGATGAACAAGATAGTAATGATCCAAGTTCTGAAAAGTTTGGAAAAGAGGTTGGTAAAAAGTCATTAGTTGAAATGGCTGAAAGAGAAGTAATATACATTTTAAAAAGTCTTCATAAAGTAGACGCAAACGGAAATACATCTAAGAACTATTTAGGAGTTAATGAACTTGCAGATTTTAAAAGAGTTTGGGCAACACTTAATAATAGAATATCAGGTATTAAAAATCCTATGAAGATGTATCAAGAAATTGAAAAAGCATCTGAAGAATTTCCTGAATTAAAACAACTTATAAAATATAAGTTACCTAAACCTGAAAATACTACTAATGAGTTTGAGTTTGATGCAATTGCTAGCTTCTGGCAAACATTTAAAAAGTCTGCAATTAAGTATTATCAGTTAAGTGTATTTAAAGATGGTAATGTAGAAGTTACTGAATCTGATATAGATACAGATGCAATCCTTAGAGATTTTCAAAGAATGTTCAAAACTAAGAATGCTAATGAATACATCTCAATAGTAGAAGGTACTAATACTCCAATGTTAAATCTAGATGCTTTAGTTAAAAGATTTGATAAAAAAGGATTAAGAGAAGAAGACTATTATGAATTCTTAAATATACTAGGAATAGAATTAGATGATATACAAAGGATTAAAACAGAACTTACTAATGTAGAAAATGAAAGTAAGTTTGGTATACCATTTATATTTCAGACTGTAAAAGATTTTAATGAACTTGAGTCTAGAGAAAATCTTACAGAAAAACAATCTGAATATTTATTAAAGTTTAAACAAAATCCTGTTGAAACATTAGTAGATGATATTCCTGCAGGAGTTTTATTAAGTAAGAATCTTAAAAGAGGGGTGAGTCAAAGTGGGTCTATTAAAGAACTTGCTAAGTTGCAATCTAAATATGGAAGTGTATCTAAGAACTATGGTTTACTTGCAGCTGATGGAGAAAGAATATTTCCTCATGTACTAGATAGTAATATGACAATGACCGTGGCAGGATTAAATGAACTAGGTAATTTAAGAAATGATACTTGGCAAAAAACTAATTCTAATAAAGAAGAATCAGAATATGACTTTTTATCTTATCTTAATCCTAATATAAATCCTTTTACTAAAAGATCTCATTTATTGAACTCTGTATATAGAGTTAAAGAAGGAACCTTTGATAAGAGAGCTAATAAAACTTTTGATCTTTTTATTACATCTGGTATTAACATACAAGATAATAAAACTAATAGTAAAGTAACTTCTGATTTAACAGATGTAGAAAAGTTTACGCAAGATATGCATACTCTTTTACTTAATGGTATAAAAGAAAATACTAGACCTGCAGATAAGAAAGCTTCTTATGGTTTAAAAGTTCAAGGAGGTTTAATGAAAACTCAAGGAACAGATAAAAATCTTTATGTGGATATAGACATGTTTAATCAAGAATCTGAAGACCCTGGTATTAGTGAGGGTATGAGATACTCCATTGATAAACTATTTATTCCTGCAATGGCTGTTGAGTTTGATAGAATAAAAATGTTTGATGCAAATAAAGAGTTGTATTTAAGATTGGCCGGGTATAATAGACCAATAGGTAATAGATATGCTGGTAACACTTTTACTGCATTTGATAATATTTTAAGAGACTCTACTAAAAATGAGTTATATAAACTACAATTAGATCCTGCAGTAAAAATAGAAAACTATTTAATGACTGATGAAGGATCAGCTCTTAATAAAAAGATTAAAGCTGATATAATGGAGTACATTCAAGATAGGGTTAAAAATAATATAACTAACTATTATAATAAAGCTCCTTATCTAAGTGAAAGTCTTAAAGAAAAATCCGGAATAGAAAATTATAATTCTACAGATCCTAAAGTTAGAAAACAACTTATTAATACATTAATGTCAGCTTATACTATAAATAACTGGATACATAACTTTGAAGTTATCCACTTATTACATGGCAATATGGTACAGTTTGATCATAGTAAAGAACATATGCAAAAGCGTACACCTGGTGGACAATCTGGTGGAGAAGGTTTTCTTTATGATCAAAACTCAATGAACTTTATTAATGAAGTTTGGAATCAAAAAAGTTATGCATCTAGACTATCTAAAGAAGGTATAACTCCTTTTCAATATAGAGGTAAGTTAAATACAGCTATTATAAAAGACTCTGAAAAAAATAGTGAATATATAAAGGAAATAAGAAAAGCTTTAGAAGCTGATTATAAAAAACGCTTTCCTAAACTATCACAAAAAGAAATTGATAAGTTAGTAAACACAGATGCAGATACTTACTTAGGTATGGAGGAATCTGATGGTCATGGGTATATTACTTTTGATGCATATAGAACTCTTAAAAAGTTACAGAATAAATGGACTAATGAACAAGAAAATTTATTTCAAAGAATATCTAATGGTGAAACTATTAGCCCAAGACAAATAAATACTTACTTTCCTGTATATAAACTACATCATTACGGAGCCTTGGATTTTAATGAAGCAGTAGTTACATCTATGCATAAGTTTGCATTGTCTCCTATTATACCAGGAAGTTCATCAAAACAAAAAGAGAAGTTACATAAACAAATGATGAAAGAAGGTATTCAATATGTAACATTTGAATCAGGTAATAAAGTTGGTGGAATATCTTCTAATAAAGAAGCAAACTCAGATAATATTTATACTGATGATACTCAAACAGAAATAAAAAATTTAGTGGAAGGAGAAACAATGTTTACTCCTAATACTATTTATATGCAAAACTTAAAGGAGGTAACTAAAGTTAATGACCAGTATAAAGGTAAAGTAACTTTCCCTACTCAGTTAAGAGGTATATTATTAGATGGATTATTTGAAAAAGGAGGATCTATAAGCACTCAAGCTAGAAAGGCCGTATCAAACTATACTAATGCTGTTAATAAGTATAATAATATCTTAAAGGATGAGTTACTAGCTCAGATAGATTTTAAGTATGATGCAGAACAAGATAAATATATTTCAAAAGGTAACATGACTAATTTAATGAGATTGTTACAAAATGAAATGGAGCAGAAGAGTCTTCCTTATAACTTATTAAAGTTAATTAATACTACACCAAGTGGTGAAAAGTTTATAGATCTTTCTATACATCCTAAATCAGATGATGTAATGAAAGCTTTGTTAGGGATAATACAAAAAAGATTAGTTAAACAAAAAGTATATGGTGAACCTTTAATACAAACTCCGGTTACGTTAGATAAAGATTTATGGTTAAGTCCAGGAGAAGAGAATGGAACTAATGGTTTACAATATTACAGAATAGATCCTAAGACAGGAAAAACTTTACCTGCTCAAGCAGTTATAGCTTTACAAGGAGATTTTATAAATCTTTTAAATCTCAAACATAATGATGGAGAACCTATAGGTAATATTGATAGACTTAATGAAATGATTAAAAATGAAGTATGGTTAAATAAAGCAGACCATAGAGAGTCAATAACTATTCTAGGTCCTAGAATTCCTATTGATGCTACAAACTCAAATGAAATATTTGAAATCTATCATTTCTTAGATCCTCAAGAAGGGAATAAAATTATAGTTCCTACAGAAATTGTAGCTAAAGCAGGATCTGACTTTGATGTTGATAAGTTATTTGAATTATTTCCAAAGATAGATAAACAAGGAAACTTAATTAAAACAGTATTAAGCAAAGATGATTTGCAAGCAGAGATAGAAAAAGGAGATGAGTCAACTTCAAAAATATTAGGAAGACAAAAAGATGCTCTTCATAATGAGCTTGTAAGATCTATTAAAGATGTTCTCTTACTAAAAGATAACTATGTCAACTTAGTTAGACCAAATAATATTCATTTAGTTAAACGAGCTGTAGAAACTCTTGAAGAAGCAGAAGAAGGTTATGATAGATTTGAAAATGTATTTGGTGAAGAAAGAACTAATCAAAAAGGTAATAAGAGTATAAGTCCTACACGAACTTTAGAATTAGGTTATAACTTATATCAACATAAGGTAAATCTAGTAGGTGCTATTACTCTAGGAATTGTAGCATTAAAAAATAAAATGCATCCTATATATAAGCAAATAAACTTTCAAATGCCTGGTATCTTTACTATGAAGTTTGATCATAATACAACTAATGGTGCAATATCTTTAGCTGGTAAATATAATACAGAAGGAGAAAACATATCAGAAATATTTTCACATTTATTAAATGCCATATTGGATAGAGCTAAAGATCCTTTTACATTTACGTTAGGAGCTACTCCAGAAAGTATTAATGTATTAAACTATATGATAGAAGCTGGTGTACCTAGTGATACAGTATTTACATTCTTAAATCAACCTTTAGTTAAAGAATATATACAAGAGATTGCTAAACTTAACGGTCCATATTCCGTCCTTCATCCTACTTTTGGAAAAGGTTCTGCTGAACAACGTGCTTTATCAAATGTATTATCAAGAATAGTAGATCCTAAAGTAGCTATGGAGATTACAGCTAGAGTGAATAAATTTAATAAGGCTACAAATTCTAAAGCTAAGATGGTTGGAAACTTAGCAAAAGCTATAGAAACATCTCCAGATGTTGTATCAGAATTATTATTTAGAGATTTAGGAGTAACAGAAAATCTTACACAGGGCAGACTAGAGAAAGGTTTAAAGAAAGATATAACATCTAAAGAATCTTTAGCTATGCTAGCTCAGTATTATAACATTCAAAGACAAACTCAAGGTCTAAGAGAAATACAATCTATTTCTACACCAGATACTACATTTATTAAAACAGCGCAGCAAGTAAATAAACAATACTCTGCACTTCAAATGATATATGATAGAAGAGATTTAAATCCTGAGTCCGTAAGAAAACTTCTTGAGGAATCTATATTATCTGGCTTTAATGTAAATGATATTATGTATGACATTACATCAGAGGTATTTGATTTGAACTTTAGTAATGATGTTAATAGTTTTATAACTAGTAAGTTACTGGGTTATAGACAGAATAAAGCATTAAAAGCAAGATTTGGAAAAGGAGTAGATGGAGAAGAAGTATTTACAGCTTCTTTTACTAATGCTATTTCAGATTATTTACTACAAAATCTTTTATCTAGAGAAACTGATGCTAAAGGAAATATAGTAATATATCCTGAGTTTTCTAATAATTTACCTGTAAATGTAAGTGATACTAATAAAGAAGCAATAAGTTTAAAAGATGGAATAATATATGTTAACGATACAAAATTAAGAGATAGATATGAAAAGCGTAGAGGAAAAGGATTTGCTTTTAATATAACTTTTGATGACTATGGTACATATGTAAAATATAAACTAAAAGAAGTATTTGTAAAAAATAAATATTCTGATAAAAGTAAGATTACTAATTTTAGATACAAGCAGTTTTTAAAAGAAAATAAGAAAACAGCATACATTAAATTTATTGCAGAAAGAAGTTTAATGAATTCTTATAATAGAAGTTTTATTATGGGAACATCTGATCTTTCTTATTCACAATTAATATTAGACACAATTAACCAATTTGGTTTAGATAGATATTTTGAAATAGCTGATAACTTATCTCTTGCATCATTACCATTGGAGAACAGTGAAAAGGTACTAGATTTAAATAACAGAGATGTTGTAAGTAATGATCCAGATTTAGCTGATAAATATAATAATGAGATAAAACAATTAGCTAATGTTTCTATATCTAAAGTAAAAGATCTACAAACCAATGAGGATATATCTCAGATATTTAATTTATTTTCTTTAAACATGATATACCAGCATGGTAAAGGATTTAGTAGATTGAACTTTAATAATATTATTGATACATCTGCTTATATAAGTTTGATGAAAACAGCTAGTCAAAATTTCTTGGATACAACTAATAAAAATTTCTTGGATGGTTATAGTATAACAGATGAACTTAATGATGTTTATAATAGAATGTTATCATCTAGAAACTTTCAAAATTATTTGACTAATAATCCTGTAGAACCTGTAATAGAAAAATCATTTGATAGTGAAATAGATTTTCAAGAACAAGGAGAGTTTGAGAATCCACCTATAACAGATGCTTCTAATATATTAAAAAGAAACATCTATGAATTAGTTCCTAATTTTAATAATGATGTGGCATTTCAAAATAAACTTTATAACGATTATGTAGCATTAATAACAAAGGTTCCTGGCCGTAAAGAAATGACAAAAGAAAAATTCTTAAACTTTATAAAAAGACTTTCTGTTTATAAATTTAAGGATACTTATATGTTTGGAAATTATGATTATGATAATGCTGTATTTGTAAATAGAGTAACATCTTCTCCAAGCAGTAAGCAATTTTTAGCTGAGGCTATTCCTGCTATTGTAGATTCAGGATTAGACTTTATACATTTTGTTCCTAAAGATGTAAGAGATAAATATAAAAGAAGTGGTTATACTGTTTCTACTAGAGGCTTTAGACATAACTTACGAGGAGAGGAAATGACTAAATATTTAGCTACATCAAATCCAAATATTGTTAGTAGAATCTTTGGAAAACAAGAAGAAGGCATACTCAATAGTAAGGGAGATATTGGAGTATTAACAGGTGCAGAATTAAAAGAATATAATGATAGTACTTTTGATATAGTACAAAGTGTACCTAAAGGTGAAGTAATAAATACTCCTGTTAATATAGATGGTACTTCTATTAAGAAAGCAGGTAAAGATACATCTAAAGTTCTTGAAACATACTTAAAATCTTTTGGAATAAAAGTTAAAGATATAAATGAAATTAAATCTAAACTTGCTATTGATGATATAGGTTTTGCTGACATTTTAAATAAGGTTGCATATGTAAAAGATAGAGATGCTTTACCTGATGTAGCTGGAGAATTTATTGCATACATGATGCAGTATAATCCACTAGTAAAAGATATTATACGTGAGCTAGCAGGAACTACTGATTATAGATCTATAAAAGATAAAGACAAGTATTTTAAAATAGTTGGTAAACTTATAAATGAAGATCTAAGAAATAAAAGTAAAGGTGAGTATAATAAATCACTATTAGGTAAAATAGCACAATTAGTTAAGCAGTTCTTTAAAACATTAAGAGAAGGTGTTAATATTGAATTAATTAATACAAATATTGGAATTATTACTAATAATATCTTACAACAAAATGTGGATTTAATTACAGGTAATAAATATAAACCGGGAGAATATGGTAAACCAACTAAGTTAGTAACAATTGAACAAGCTTTAGAAACAGATAAGTTTGGTTCAAGTATAGTTAAAAAACTTAGTAAAGAAGGTTTTATACTTACAGGTAGTACTGCATTAGCAGAACAAGGAACTGTACTAAGACCTGAAGAAAATCCTTTACATGATATAGATTGGATATCTCCATTTACAAGAACAGAAACTAAATCTAAGTTTTTAAATGTTTATCCGGATGCTGTATTCTTAAGAGACATTGAAGGAGAAGGTTATGTAACAGATACATATATGTTACCACCGGCAGGATATAAAATTTCTAATTTTAGAACAGTAACTGTTCAAGCTAAAGATGGTAGTAATAGAGTAATGTTAGAAAACTACGATGTTGTAAATAAAAAGACTGGTAAAGTTGAAGGAACATATAGAATAGAAACTACTGATTATGTAGGTAAAGATGAAAAGACTTATACTAAATCTGAAGAAGTAATAGAAGGAGTAGAAGCTAAGGCTATTGACTTCTTTAGTTATGAAAAATATAATCAGAAAAAACCTTTTGATTATACTACAAAAGATGGTGATGTAATTCAGTTAGCTAATTGGACAGATGTCTTTACTGCTAAACTTAAGTTTGCAAGACTTAAAGATCTATGGGATTACAATAGATATATACCTAATGTTGTGGAAGAAGATGCTCAACCAACTGCTAGGGTTGATATAACATCTCCTAAAGATGTATTTACTATTAAACCTCTTAAAGGTAGACCTGATAAAAAAGCAACAACAAAATCTAAAATAGCTACTCAATTTATAGGATTTGCTGAAGGAATAGCGGGAAGTAGTACAGCTAACTATGCTCAACAAGCAGGGTTATTTGCTAATACGGGTAACTATGGATCTGATGATGTAATATTTGTTTCTATTGGTGGTAAAAGAGGAAGTGCTCAACTACAAAAATCTCAACAAGACAAAACTATAACAGAAGCTATTAAAGCTGTAGAAGCTGGAGCAACTATACTTACTGATAACAAAGCTTATACAGATTCTAGTACATATAATACTGGTGAAAAAAGACTTTATGAAAGCATGGAAGCTCAAGGTTATAACTACTCTGAAGTAACTGTAGACGGTGAAACTATAGGTACTTGGAGTAAAACTGCTCAACCAACTACTGAGACAGGAACTCTAGGAGAAATTAACTATACTATAGATAGAAATCTTAAGAATAAAAACGGTACTAAAAGATTAGCAGGTACTGATGGAAAAACAATTAAACTGAATCCAGTAGAATCTGTAGATGAATTCTTTGAATATTTTACAGGAGCTAAAAAAGGAATTACATCCGAACAAAAGAAACAGGTGTTAAAAATGTTTGATGATTTTAATATATCATTAGATGATATGAAACAAATATTAAATACTACAGATAAGATAAATGATTTCTTAGTTTATCATGAACAAAATCATATAGATAATAATGATATTTCTGTTTATTGGAAAGAAGGTGAAGATTTACTTACACCTGATAAATTAAAAATGGAATTCCGTGCAACTTATGAAGCACTAAGAAGAGTAATGAATGAAGAAGAGAAAGCAAGATTTGATATATCTATAAGTTTAGCATCTCAATATTATGCTGATCAAGGTGGTTATCAAGTTGGTAATGGACCTTTTATTAAATTTACTGGTAAAACATGTACATAATTTAACTATATTTAAACAATGCCTTGTAGAATAAAAATAAAGAAAGAACTTCAAAAAGAGATAGAGAATACTAGTCAGTATCTTAATGGCTTAAACTATAATACTGCTTTATCTGGTGTAAGAAAGTTTAATAGAGATATGGAATTTAAGGTACTAGACCTTCTTAATGATCCTGATATAGGTTCAATGGTGTCTGTTAATATACCATCAGAAATGGTTGATGCCTACTATGATAAAGAATTACGTATTGAAGAATCTCAAGCTAGAGAGATGTTAATGGAAGATGCGGAAAGAGCAGGGACTGCTTACTCAGATAGATACTTATTTGATGATCTTTCAGAACAGTATGATAATGAGATAGATAGACAAAGGTTTGAAGCATTTTCATTAACTGAAGAGCTACAGAAAAAAACCAAAGATGCTAAAATAGCAGCTGCGCTAGCTGATAAGTATACTAAAGCTTTTGGTATTGAGAATGAAGTAATTACTTCAGATGAAGCTAGAGAGATACTTAAAGATACTTCTACTCCTTATAATAATCAATCAGGGTTTTACTTTAATAATAAAGTATTTCTTGTCAAAGATAAGTTTGATGCAGCTACTGTTCTTCATGAATATGCTCATCCATTTTTAAAAGCTATTCAAATAGATAATCCTAAACTATTTGATAGATTATATTCTCAATTAAAAACTAGTGTTACAGGACAGGGTATAATAGAAGTATTAAAAGAATCAGGAGTGTTAGAAGAAGGTACTCCTAGATTTAAAGAAGAAGCTATAATACGGGCTATTGAAAAAGATGGTGATAATAAAATA
>TARA_R100001480_G_scaffold89833_6_pt1 | contig 14258 bp, 19 predicted proteins | sample TARA_R100001480 | Tara Oceans TARA_R100001480 (sample SAMEA2622212) | marine metagenome | biome: marine biome (ENVO:00000447); feature: mesopelagic zone (ENVO:00000213) & marine oxygen minimum zone (ENVO:01000065); material: "saline water (ENVO:00002010), including plankton... | reverse complement strand
AAGAATAGACTTTAGTGATTCAGTTAAAGGTGCATTACTTTTAGAACCGCAGAGTACTAATTTATTAGAATTTAGTGAGAATTTAAAAAAATATGAAAACTCTAATACAATTTGTACTTCTAACTATGCGATATCACCTGATGGAACTAAAAATGCTACCAGAGTAGATTTTACAGCATCTTTCACAAATGCTTTAGGTATAAATGGAACTGTTAATAATGGAGAAACAATAACTCAATCAGTTTTCGTAAAATATATAGATGCTCAATTTGTACAATTATGGTTTGGTTCAGGTGGTCTTGGTGGTGGTAACAGTAATTTTGATTTAATTAACGGAACAACATCAAATCCAAGTGGTTCATTAAGTACTATGAAAAATATGGGTAATGGTTGGTGGAGAATATCTTCAACAAGAACAGCTGCTTCTACAGCAAGTGACACTGGTGTTTTTAAATTAGTAGTTGTAGATTCTTTAACTTCAAGTAGATTTGGAGATGAAGCAAATGGCTCCGTTTTAGTTTTTGGTGGTCAATACGAAAAACTATCCTATCCAACTTCTTACATACCAACCTTTGGCTCTATTTCTACCCGAATCGCAGACGTATGTAATAACTCTGGTTCGGCACAAGACTTCAATTCAGAAGAGGGAGTATTGTATGCGGAGATAGCTGCACTTGCTAATGACGGAACTGTAAGATATTTAGCTTTATCAGACGGAACACATAATAACAGAGTAACTATATTATACTATGGTTTAGAAAACAGGATAAGGGCAATTGTTTCAAGTGGCGGTACTAACTCTATGGATAAAAACTTTATAGTTACATCTGTTTTAGATTTTCATAAAATTGCAGTTGTATTTAAAGAAAATGACTTTAGCCTTTGGATTGATGGTTTTGAAAGGAGAACAGATACAAGTGGTTTAACACCTATTGGTTTAGACACATTAGAATTTCGGTTGAGTGGTGCAAATAATTTCTTTGGAAAAGTTAGAGAAGTACAAGTATTCACAGAAGCTAAATCCGATGCTTTTCTTCAGGCGCTAACAACAATATAATTATGAGAATAATCTTGTTCTTAATAGCGTTTAATTCTCATGCGCAATTGCTATATGAACAAGATAAACAACAACATTTTATTGCTGGAACAGTTTTTTCAGCGCCAACTTATAGTGAAGTTTATTTAAAAACTGGTGACATTGGCAAAGCCTTTTCATATGGTTTATTAGCGTCAACTTTAGTAGGCACTGGCAAAGAATTAATTGATGATAGGTTTGATGAAAGGGATTTAATGGCAACAATGCTTGGCGCTATTGCCGTTAATTCTGTATTAACAATTTATGTTGTTATAAACAAAAAGCATAAAAAAACACGTTTAAAAATACAACGATAATTTTTGTATTTTTGTGAAAACATTTTTTTATGTCAATACTCAATGATGCTAAATTAACGTTAATTCCTAGCGGTTATAAATCAACAAAAGTTTATTCTGTTAAACCAACAAATGGTGATGGCGATTTTACTTTTGCTAGGACTGGTGAAGCAACTCGGATAAATCCAGGTGGTAATATAGAAACAGTTGCAACTAACGTTCCAAGGATTGATCATTTTGGTGGGGGTTGCCCTTCACTATTATTAGAAGATGCAAGCACAAATCGCCAAGTAAATTCTGAAAAATTAGACAATGCAGATTGGCAAAAACAAGCTGATTTAACTGTTGTTGCAAATCAAATTATATCGCCTTCAGGTGAACTTACTGCTGATAAGATACAAAGAGGATCAACAATCAACACTAATAACTATATTGGCGATGCAGTAAATAAATCTTCAGCGGCTCAATTAGATATTGCCATTTCTGTTTTTGTAAAACAAGGTGAAGGCGATTTTTTTGCTATGAGGGCGCAAGGTGGTTATTCAACTGGTAGAGTAGATTTTATATATCAATTTAGCACAAACACAATAACTGCTAATGCACCTGGAACTGATGCTACTTTATTAAGTACAAAATCAGAAAGTTACGGAAATGGTTGGATTAGATTATCATTTGTTTTTAATTCTGATGCTAATGCCGCTAATTCAACATTTTTTAGCCCACGAGCAACAAGTGGTAATATTGATTCCTCTGATACATCATCAACTGCATTTGTTTATGTTTGGGGTTGTCAAGTTGAGGAAAACAGTTTTTCAACAAGTTATATTCCAACTACTACAACTTTAGCCACAAGAAATGCAGAAACTTGCGATGCTTCAGGTAATTCAAACATATTTAATGATTCAGAAGGTGTTTTATATGCTGAAATAAGTGCTTTAGCTGATGATGGTACAGTAAGAGCTATATGTATATCGAATGGCACAGCAGGTGATGCAATAACTATAAGATATTCAGTATTGTTAAATTTAATTAGAGTAGAAATAAAAGATGGAAATGTACAACAATTCTTTTTTCAAACAACCTCATACAACTTTTTACAATTTGTAAAATTAGCAGTTAAATATAAGGCTAATGATTGTAAAGTTTATATTAATGGTGTACAAGTTGCAACAGATACATCTGTTACAATTCCAAGTGGTTTAAACACACTTAATTTTGACAGTGGTTCAGGTAATCAAAATTTCTACGGAAAATGCAAAGATTTAAGATATTACGATACATCATTAACAGATGCAGAATTAACAGAATTAACAACATAAAATAAAATAAAATGATAGTAAAAAAATATGAATTTCCAAATGAAGCCAAAGCCAATGAATATATAGCGGCGCTTGGCGTTGCTACTGATGAAGATGGCAACGAATACCCAACGCATAAAAATGGCGTTGTTAAATTAGGTTTTATAATAACTAAACCTGGTGAATATGATGATGAAGGCAATGAAACACAAGCGCCTGAATTTGCAGATAAATATTCAGTTGATGTTTGTTGGCGTGATACTATTCGCCCAATTGATCCTGAAACTGAAAAAGAAGGTTCTTTGCCTTATGACGCTTGGTCTGATTATGAAATAACTTTAGACAATGAAGGCGTGCATTCATTTTTTGGTTTAAAATATATTGAGGATTAAAGAAATAATTATTTCGTATATTTACAAAAAATTTAATAAACTTTAAAAAATAAAAATATGGCTACTACGGGAGTTTTTAACGGAACAAACTTATTACTTAAAATTGAAGGTGCGACAGTCGGACACACAACAAGTTGTTCACTTTCTTTGTCAATGGACACACCTGAAGCAACAACAAAAGATTCAAACGGATTTTCAGAATTTATCGGCGGCGTAAAAGGTGGCGAAATATCATTTGAAGGTTTAGTTGCTTATGATGATTCATCTAACGCAATTGAAATGGCTGATTTCTTATTAGCTAGAACACAATTAACATGTGTATTTGGAACTGCTGAAACTGGTGACGCAATTTATACTGCTGAAGGTTTTTTAAGTTCTGTTGAAATGTCAGCGGAAATGGAAGCTGCCGTTACTTATAGTGGATCAATCACAATAACTGGCGCGATTACTAAATCAACTAACTAAAAAATTAAAAGTTTATTATTTTGGCCGCCGTCAGTTTTTGGCGGTGGCTTTTTTATTTATTAACGACAAACAACAATTAAAATGGCAAACAAACACAAAGGTTACATCGATATTGTGATCGGTGGCAAAAAACGAACACTTCACTTTTCAATGAATTTTTGGTCGGAATTTACCGAACAATTAGGCGTTTCATTACAAGACATTGGTCAGGCATTTGAAAATGGTATATCTTTAAAAGGATTACGCGCCTTAATTTATTCAGCAATACTTGCGAATGATCAAGAACAAAACAATGATATTGATTACAATATATTTACAGTTGGTTCATGGTTAGACGATTTAAAAACTGATAAAATTAATGCTATTGTTGAAACAATGTTAGAATCAAAAATTTTAGGAAATAATTTAAATGTTGAAGTTGATAAAACGGGAAAGCCGAAGCCGTCAAAGAAATAACATTTAAATCATTAACCGATTATTATATTGGTTTAATTGGCATACACCCAAACGATTTTTGGCGGCTAACTTGGCGTGAAAATGCTTTACTAGCTGAACACTATCATAATAATGTAAACTTGCAATGGGAACAAACTCGGTATTTAGCAACAATGATTCATAATGTTCAATGCACAAAACGTTCACAAATGTTAAAACCTGAACAACTTTTTAAATTACCAGTTGATCGACAACGTATAAAAGAACGTGATAAACCTAAATCAACGCGTAAACAAATGGAAGCGTTTAGAGATAAACATGAATCAATGACTAACAAAAAGACGTTTAAATAAAAGCGTCTTTTTTTTTGTATTTTTGTTAAAAATATTCTTTTTATGGCCGAATCAAATCTTAAATTAAATATTACCGGCGATTCGTCGAAATTAAAAAATGCATTAAGTTCAGCTAGTTCACAATTACAATCCTTTGGGAATAAAATGCAAACTGTTGGGCGTTCATTATCAACAAAATTAACTTTACCTTTAGTTGCTGCTGGTACTGCGGCCACAAAATTAGCATTGGATTTTGATAAATCAATGACACAAATTGAATCATTGGTTGGCATTGCTGGTGATGAAGTTGCAAAAATGGGCGAAAATGCTAAAACAATGGCATTAGATACTGGTAGAAGCGCCAACGAAGCCGCAGAAGCATTGTTTTTTATAACATCTGCGGGTTTAAGGGGTGCTGATGCAACAGACACTTTAAACGCCTCTTTAAAAGCCGCTGCCGTTGGACTTGGCGAAACAAAAACAATTGCTGATTTGGCAACATCGGCAATGAATGCTTATGGCGTTGAAAATTTAAACGCTACTGGTGCAACTGATATTTTAGTTGCCGCAGTTCGTGAAGGTAAATTAGAGGCTTCAGAATTAGCCGGTGCAATGGGTGGGGTAATTCCTATTGCTTCAAATATGGGTGTTGGCTTTGATGAAGTTGGTGCTGCAATGGCCGCAATGTCAAGAACGGGAACTAATGCTGCGGTTGGTGCTACTCAATTGACTGCAATATTAGCATCTATAAAAAAACCAACAGAACAAAGCGCCGAAGCAATGCATGCTTTAGGAACTTCTCAAGAAGAAATTTCTAAATCATTAGCTGAAAAAGGATTGATGCCAACGTTGTTAGATTTATCTGCAAGATTAAAAGCAACTGGAATGGATGCTAGTGCTATATTTCCAAACATTAGAGCGTTAAAGGGGGTTTTAGATTTGACTGGAAAAGGTGCTGCTGATAACGTTAAAATATTTGACGCTTTAGGCAATACAATGGGCGCAACAGATGAAGCGTTTCAAAAGACATCTGAATCAGCATCATTCCAATTCAAACAAGGAATGGAAACAATGAAATCTTCATTATTAGAAATAGGCCAAATTATTTTACCTGCCGTTATTAAAGCGGTGCAATCATTATCAGGATTTATAAAAGGATTAAGTGATGGATTTAAAAATTTATCACCAACGACACAAAAAATTGCTTTAACTTTAGCTGGCATTGCCGCATCTGCTGGACCAGTTTTAATTATTTTTGGTAAAATAATGACTGGTTTATCTTCTTTAGGACCAATTTTAACAATAGTTACAACTGGATTTAGACTTTTAACGGCTGCAATGGTTGCTAATCCAATTTTAGCCGTTGCGGCTGCTATTGCGGCCGTAGTATTGGCTTTAAATAAATATAAAAAAGCACAAAAAGAAGCAACCGCTGAAACTGTTAAGACTTTAGATAAAAAACAAATTGATGATCGTTTAGAGGCTGCTGAAGCAGAATTAAAATATTTAGATACATTAGAAGCAAAAAGACGTTTTTCAATTGGCGCTCACAAAGCAAAAACAAAAGAATTAAAAAATGAAATATTATTATTAAAAGAACGTAAAACCGCTCTTGAACAAAATGTTTTAGCTGAAAAACAAGTTGCTGAACCACAAACAACATCAGATGTTTTTACTTTACCTGAAGTTGATGTTCCTAAAAAACGTCAAAAAGCAGTTGGTGTTTTAGATCAAACTGGTTTGAGTGCTGAAGGTATAAAAACTCCAATTACAGATTCAATTAAAGCCGATACCGCGGGAATACCTGCGGCGATTGCCGAACAAGGCGCAGTATTAACTGAAAATCAATTATTATTATTAGAGAAAGCTGCAATATTTCAACAACAAGCCGGTGAAATAATGACTGCCGGAATGCAAAATATTGTTAGTGGTATGGCTGGCGCTATTGGAAATGCAATAACTAGTGGTGGCAATCTTATGGGTGCTTTAGGTGGTGTTATAATTAGCGGTATTGCACAGATTGCTGAAAATTTAGGTCGTGCTGCCATTAAAATTGGTTTAACAATGAAAGCTATAAAAATGGCTTTTAAATCACCTGCAACTGCTATTGCAGCAGGTGTTGCTTTAATTGCAATATCCAAAGCAATACAATCTGTAATTCCAAAAATTGCTAGTGGTGAAGCAACTGCATTTGCCAGTGGTGGTATTGTAAGCGGGCCAACAATGGGATTGGTTGGTGAATATCCTGGTGCGCGTCAAAATCCTGAAGTTATAGCGCCATTAAATAAATTACAAGGAATGATCGGTGGCGGAAATCAAAATGTAAATGTGACTGGAAACGTTTCTGTAAGTGGTCAAGATTTATTGATTGCCATTGAACGTGCTAATGAAACCGCTGATCGAATTTACTAAAATTAAAATATGTCATACGGCGTTAAATACCAACTTGAATTTTCCGATGTTTTAGGATTTGGAAAAAAAATAGAAATATTAAAAAAAGATTATACTGACGAAATATATCCAATGATTGGTGCTGCTAATCCAGTTTCAATATCTTGGCAATCATCAGATGATTTTTATAAACCAATTATAGGTTCTAAATGTCAATTATCATTGATTGTTACAGATGAGGTTTCTTATGATGATTTTTATAAGTTTGACGAACGTGAATATAAAGTTGTTATTTATTATGCTAAATCACAAGGTGAAATTTATTCGGATCGTGTTATTGCTGATGGTGGCGTTGTTGAATCTATTGAATGCATAAACGACACTTTAAATAATTTTATTTCTAAATCACAACAATACGATGAACGCGTTGAAAACGATGGCGGAACAATTGAATCATTAAGTTGTGTTTCTGACGCTTTAAATGATGGTAATTATTATGAATGGTCTGCATATTGGTCTGGTTTTTTGGTTGTCGATAGGTATCGTGAAAAACTTATTACAAAACCATTTGGCGTTACATTTAATGCCTTTGATGGTTTAGGTACATTAAACAATTTTGTTGCGCCAGTAAAAAGAGATTATAATGGAACTGGTGTTGCAAATTATTTTAAAGATGCCGAACGTATAGATTTAATTCTTGACAATCTTGGTTTAGATTTAGAGGTTCATTATATGAACGATATTCAATCTGATAAAATTTCAGGTGGCAATCCAAATAGAAAATTTTTTCCTGAATTTCGTTCAATAGAACCAGGTTTAACTGAACTAATAAAAGGCTACGATATACCGCTTGCAAAAGATCAATTAGCATTATTATTATCAACATACAATATGCGAATATTTCAATCAATGAATAAATGGCACGTTGTAGAAGCAACAAATTTATTTGATAAATATGTTAAAGATGAAATATTTAATCAAGTTAATGGATCAGGAACTGTTCCAACGGGAATAAGAAATAAAATTACAACACAATTACAAGAAACTAAAAAAGAATTTTTAAAATTACATAAATACAATACTAGTGGCGCTTTTGTTGAAACAACAGAAGAAAATGTTTTATTTGAAGTGCCTAATAAATTAAAACCAATTAAAAGTGATTTAGTTGTTGAATATTTACAAGGTATAAATGAAATTAAAACGCAATCAAAAAACCTAAATAGAACTAAAGGGTTTTTTAATGCTGGTTTTGAATACGGATCAACTGGTTTTCAATTAAGTGGAACTGATATTGATGGAACAACTTTTCCAATTAGCATACCAATTATTAGCGTTGTTGATGATGATAATTCTTATCAAGGCACACAAAGTTTGAAAATGTTAGATGACATAAGATCATCAGGTCAAACTTGTTTTATGTTAGATGACACAACAATAAATAATCCTTTGGAAGAAATTTTAAAATATTCATTTTCAATGCAATATAAATTTGTGTTTGACACGTCTGATGATACTGGGATTTTAAATTCTTTTATTATAAGAATAAGAGCGCAAAGCATTAATAATCCAACTACACAATGGCGTGAATTTGATATTTCAAACAAAAAATGGGTTTCAAATCCAAACACAATTGACAATGAAATTACTCAAGAAGATTTTAATAAATATAAAGAATTAAAATTTGATTTTACAAATACTGATTTTAATGGCACTTCAGCACTTGGTGACGTTCATTTAAAAATTCAAATTCAAAGACCGGATTATCCATTTGGTAATTCTGACTATGTGACAACTTATTTTGATAATGTAATTTTAAGATTTGAAAATAATATAAGTGAAGATGAAATAACTTTAACGTCATTTATTGACAACAATAAAACGTTTACAACAACTAAAAAAGTTGATAGATTATTTCAGGAACAAATTAAATTATTTAAACGCTCTCGTGATAGTTTTGGAATTTTTAGTAGTACTAATTTATTTAAAACAAATTACGAAATACAAAATCAAAATATTGCCAATGACTTTAGAGAATTTGTTTCACGATATACGGGGACTTTTAGAGTCAATCAAGTAACGCCATTTTCAATGCACAATAAAATTTGGTTTAATTGGTCAAGTATTGAAGGCGATCCACAATCAACAATTGTAGATGGATTAATATATAATATAAAAGACGCTGAAATAAAAATAAAATCTCATCTTCCAAACGATGACGATGATGTAACAATTGACAATGTAACGAAATAAATAAACTTTGTTTTGTTTGTCGGCCCTCGTAATTTCTTTATGATTTGCGGGGGTTTTTTGTTAAAATATTTTTTTTATTTAAAAATTTTTTTTTACTTTTGTTTTTCATTAAAACAGAAAACTATGTTTGAAAACCATTTCAAGGCGGAAATGAAGCGCCTTAATTTAAAGCGTTATGATGTTTGTAAATTGATACAATGCACAATGCCAACGCTTAAATCTAGATTACAAAATCCTGAATCTTTTATAATTGCTGAAGTTTTAATTTTGCAAAATGCTGGTTTTAATTTCTCACAATTTCAATTAATAATAAACGATTAAATTTAATTATATGAAAACAATAAACATTAAAGGCAAAGAATATATAACAGTTAATGAACGTTTAAAATATTTTAGAAGCGAATCCACATTTGATGGTTGGCAAATTACTGAACAATTAGTTCATATTGATGACAAAGAAGGTGTATTTAAGGTGATTATATCTGACGACAAAGGTGTTGAAATAGCATCCGCACATTCACAAGAATACAGAGATAGTTCTTATATAAATAAAACGTCATTTGTTGAAAACGGATTTACTTCTGCATTGGGGCGCGCTTTGGGTTATTTAGGTATTGGAATTGACACTTCAATTGCATCTGCAAATGAGGTTCAAAATGCCGTAAAAAATCAATCATCTGACAATAAAAAATGGCTTACAGAAGCACAATTAAACGCAACTTTAAAAGCAACTAAATCACAAGCGGAAAAGGTATTATCCGGCTTTAAAATGAAAAAACAATACCGCGAACAAATAAAACAAAAATTTAATATTTAAAAACAGAAAAATGAGTTACGAACACAAAAATGGAAATGGAAGTTTATTTAAAAACGTAAATAAATCTTCTGATAATCAGCCTGATTTTTCAGGATCAATTAAATTACAAGATGGTACAAGCCAACAAATTGCCGCATGGGTTAAGGAAGGTGCAAAAGGTAAGTTCTTTTCACTTAAATTAAGTGATCCTTATGTAAAGAATGAAACGGCAAAAGTTGCTGAAACAAGCGACGATTTACCATTTTAATCGATTAAATGACAAACAAAAATAAAAGCGGTTTCAGATATGAGGCCGTTTTTTTTATATTATTATTTTGAAAATTAAAAATATATTTTTAGTTTTACTTTGAATAAAAATTATAACAATGAACGAAACATTAAGATATTTGTATTTGCGAATAGACGCAATGCAAAATAAAATAAACAAATTGGAAACTATAATAAATGAATTAAATAGTCAGTTTTTGGTTGATCGAAACATTGACATAAAACAACTAAAAAAATGAAAACTAAATTTGATTCTAATGAACAATATCATTCATCGCCTGGGATTAGCGCATCAGGATTAAAAGCTATATATAAAAAATCAGTATATCATTTTTTAAATAAAAAGCCATTTGAAAGTTCTGCAATGGCGCTTGGAACTGCGGTTCATTGTGCTATGCTAGAGGCTGAAATGTACTACAAAGAGTTTCATGTTATGCCAAAGATTGACCGCAGAACAAAACAAGGCAAAGAACAATTTATAATTCAGCAAAAAAAATCTCAAGGAAAAAAGATTGTTTCTTTTGACGATCACGAAAAGATTACAAAAATTCTTGAAAACTTTCGCAAACACGAATTGGCGCAAAAATATTGTCAAGGTGAAATTGAATTATCACATTATGGCAAACACGATGGTTTGGATGTAAGAGTTAGACCGGATTGTTTAAATCGTGTTGAAGGTTTTATTTCTGATGTTAAAACTTGTCAAGACAATTCGCCAATTGCGTTTAAACGTGACGTTTATAAATACGCTTATCATCTTCAGGCTGCATTTTATATGGATATGTGTGGAGTTAATAAATTTAAATTTATTGCCGTTGAAACCAATTATCCATTTTCTGTTGAAGTTTACACATTAAGTGATGAAATGATTGAACAAGGTCGCAAAGCCTGGCAACGTGCTTTTGATGATTGGAAAATTTATTGTGACACTGGTGTTGTTTCAGGTTACATTTGGAATGAGTTCGACAATGATGGGAGTTTAATATTATAATTTATGAATTTAAAATATTTAATAAATAAAGTGAATAAACATTTTGGATGTGACATTAAAAAAAATAGTCGCAAACGAAAACTTGTTATGTCAAGAGGCGCATATTTTTGGTTAGCACGTCACACAACTAATAATTCTTTGCAAAAAATTGGAGATTCTGTTGGTCGTGATCATGCTTCAGTTTCTTATTCTTTAGCTAATTTTAACGACTGGTTACGATTTGATGAATTTTTTAAAGCTGATTTTGAGTCTTTAAAAGTTAGTGTTTTATCAAGATTTAAAACAAAAAAAATGCCACCTCAAACACTTTTATATAAATATAACAATATGTTAATTGAAAATGAAATATTAAAAAATGAAATAAAAAAATTAAAAAAATGAATTTAGCCTTTTTGCATCCCTGTCCAATTTGCATAATAATTTCAATTGTTGGATATTTATTTTATAAAAAACTTAAAAAATGAAAAATAAAACAAACCCATTAGAAAATCAAATTTTTGAAGCATATCGAAAAAAACAAAAAGAATTAGAACCTTTTAAAAAAATACCTAGTTATTATATAGGCAAAAATCAAAACAGAAATATACAAGCGCGTCATGTTGTTAGCGATTTTGATTTGACTTACAACATTGGTACTGCGGTCACATACTTATTAAGAAGTTCAAGAAAACACAAAACACCAATAGAAGATTTAAAAAAAGCAATGGCACATTTGGAATTTGAACTTGAACGTCTTAATGAATAAATATGGCTAATCCCTATCAAAAGTATTTAAAAGGTGAAGATAAATTGCAACGCGCAATAATTAATTATTTAGAATTTAATTATCCAAATTCAATATTCACCCATCCAATGAATGAAGGTAAAAGAACACCTTTTGAACAATATAAAATGAAATATTTAGGAACAAAGCCTGGAATACCTGATTTATTAATATTTACACCAAACGCTAATTTTAGCGGTTTAGCGATCGAATTAAAATATAAATATAATAAACCTACGGACAACCAAAAAAAGTGGCTTAAATGGCTTGAAAATTGCAACTGGGCCACATATTGGTCAAACAATTTAGACGAATGCATTAAAATCATTGATAATTACTTTACTAATACAACTAAAAAATCTTAAAAAAATGAAATATCATACTGTTTATTTTGATGCAGATAATCAAAAAATTCGTTTTACACAAAGCCATCCTGATGACATTGCCGTTACTTACAATTACATTGGTAAATCTACAAGAGTAGAATTTGACTTGTTAATTGAACTGCTATGGTACAAATATGAAGATGGTGAAATTGAACTTAATGAACTTAAAAAAATATTTGATGAACTGCGTTCATTTTGTGATAATATAAAATACAATTTGATTTTGTAGAATATAATTTTACTTTTAGTAAATGGAAAACAAGAAAAATTATTACGCAGTAATCCCTGCGCCAGTTAGATATTCAAAAAAATTAAAGGCTAACGAAAAACTTATGTACGGCGAAATCACCGCTTTGACCAACGACAAAGGTTTTTGTTTTGCGTCAAATGAATATTTTGCAATGCTTTATGGGGTATCTAAAACAAGTGTTTCAAAGTGGATTTCTAATTTAGAAAACAATAAATTTATTCGCATAAAAATGATATATCTGCAAGGCACAAAACAAATAAAAGAGCGCCGAATATATATTAACCCTCTATTGAAGAAAAGTTCAATACCTATTGAAGAAAAGTTAAATACCCCTATTGAAGAAAAGTTAAAGGATAATATACTAACTAATATTAATAATATATATACTAACTATACTAATAATAATAATAATACCACAAAATCTAAAAAACGCCAATATTCAGAAAAAACAACAAAAGCTTTTTTATATTTTGCAGAACTATTTCCTTTAAAATATCGCCCCAAATCAGAAATACAAAAAAACAAATGGTTGGATTGTTTAGATAAAATACAAAGGCTTGATGGCTATGATTTACGCGAAGTTTATAACATTGCAAAACAACTTCGCAATGATGAGTTTTGGCAAAACAATTTTCTGACTATTTTAAAATTTAGAAATACTGATAAAAACGGCATCAAATATATTGATCGTTTCATGATGCAACATAAGGCCAAACAAAAACCCATTGGATTTAAAAAAATAAAAAACCTTCAAGAATTTTTTATATATAAAAATCCGGCTAACAACCAAAAAGAAATTGGTGCTAAAACTAAAAATGGTAATATTCACGAATTTCAAATTAAAGGACTTATGATGACAAATGAGTTTCAAGAATTAAAACAATATGTTTTAAATGAATTATAAAAAATATAAAATATCTAATAAGTTAAAAACAGATGTTTGGCAATATCTAAATGAAACTAATATTGGTAATCGATATGAAGCTAACGGCAACAAAGAAGAACAATTTGTTGGACTTGTTGGCGAAATAATTATCAAATATCTGTTTGACATAAAACACGAATGGAAAAAAGGTTTTGATGGCGGTTATGATTTTATATATAAGGGTTTTAAAATAGATGTTAAAACAATGGGCAGAAACGTTGACGTTCAGGATTATTTTGTAAATAATTTTATTGCCTTTCAAAAATCTTACGATTGTGATATTTATATTTTCTGCTCACTAAACAAACAAACAAGTGAATTATCCGTTTGTGGTTATTTAGGAAAAAAACAATTATTAAAATTAGCCACATTGTATAAAAAAGGCGATACTAGAACAAGAACAAACGGCACAACTTTTAAAATGAAAACAGACACTTACGAGATAAAAAACAATAAATTAAAAAATATTGAAAAATTATTTTATTATTTACCTAAATATTAAAAAAATATTTTTAGTTTAGCATAAGAAAACAAAACATAATGAAAACATTTCAAGACTTCGGCATTGACATCGGCAACAAATCATCCGGTAAAATAAAAACCAAATGCCCACAATGCAGCGCCTCAAGAAAAAACAAAAGTGATAAATGTTTGTCAGTAGATATTGACAAAGGTTTGTTTAATTGTCATAATTGTGGTTGGTCAGGTACAACTAAATTTGAAAAGAAAAAAGAGTTTATTCGACCTGAAAAAATAAAAGTTAATCTTACAGAGCGCATAATAAAATGGTTTTCTGATCGTGGTATTTCTGAACCAACTTTAATACATTGGAAGATAGGCGAATCACTTGAATATTTTCCACAAGTAGGAAAAAAACGCCGCGCTATAAATTTTAATTATTATCGTAAAAATGATTTAGTAAATG